>RHMF01000213.1_pt1 | contig 24067 bp, 44 predicted proteins | sample 5365151 | NCBI WGS metagenome assembly RHMF01 (sample SAMN10266501, study PRJNA497801) | feces metagenome | isolation source: feces | host: Bos taurus | place: China: Prairie of Fairy Mountain | collected 2017-08-14 | reverse complement strand
GGTGCGGTCCCTCTGCTTGCCGATTACCTCAATGCGTTCCGGCAGCCGTATGCCGATCAGGACGCGTGGAACAAGTACGGCATCGAGATGGGGAAAGTCAAGGCCATGCCGGTGCGGTTCAATGAGAACTTTGCGACAGGCTACACGGACAACCCGGCCATCGTTCACTACTGCGGGATCCGGAACTGGTACGGGAACCGGAACATAGCACGATGGGAATATCAAGAAAAATACCTGAGATAATGCAGGGCGACAATTACATCCTTACATACTACCAAGGCATTAAGGACGGTACCTTTGCGGTCGGCCAGTGGATACGGCTGATCTATGAGTACCTGATCCGGGGCCTTGAGGAGAAATGGTTCTTTTTCGACAACAAGAAAGCGAGTGCGGCCATCGACTGGATTGAGAAGCACTGTTTTCACACTGAGGGCCCGCTCGCACCCGGTCCGTTCATTCTGGAGCTGTGGCAGAAAGCACTCCTGTCGGCGATCTTCGGGATCGTGGACAAGGATGGGCACCGTCAGTTCCGCGAGGTGCTTCTTATCGTTGCGAGGAAGAACGGCAAGAGCCTGTTGGCGGCTGCCATTGCGAACTACACGTTCCAACTTGATGGCGGCTTCGGGGCTCGTGTGTACTGCCTCGCTCCGAAACTGGAACAGGCGGACATCATCTATAACAACCTTTGGGCGATGATACAGCTGGATCCGGATTGGAAAAAGCTGAAGGAACTGTCCCAGGAGAAAGACACGCAGCACCGGAAAATACATGATGATTCGGAGCTCGTGCGTCATAGACAGTCAGATCTATTCATTGCGAAAACCAATAGCACGGCCAAGAAGCTGGCCTTTGCGGTGCGGTCCAGCGATGGGTTCAATCCTTCCCTCACGGTGGCGGACGAAATTGCGGCCTGGCAGGGGGACAAGGGGCTGAAGCAGTATGAGGTCATGAAGTCCGGCATGGGCTCCAGACCGGAGGGCCTCCTGCTCAGCTGCACGACCGCCGGCTACGTGAACGACTCCATCTATGACGAACTGTTCACCAGGGCGACCCGTTTCCTCCTCGGTGACAGCAAAGAAAAGAAACTGCTTCCGCTGATCTACATGATAGACGATGTGGAAAAGTGGAACGATATAAACGAGCTGCGGAAAGCCAACCCGAACCTGGGTGTGTCTGTTTCCGTTGATTACATGCTCGAAGAGATTGCAATTGCGGAGGGCAGTCTTAGCAAGAAGACCGAGTTTCTCTGCAAGTATTGCAACATCAAACAAAACGCAACGACCGCATGGTTTTCTCAGCAGGATGTGATGCGGTGCGTGTCCGGCAAGGGGCTCCGTCTGGAGGACTTCCGAGGAAGTTATTGCGTGGGCGGCATCGACCTGTCACAGACTACGGACTTAACGGCCTGTTGCGCGGTGATAGAGAAGAGCGGGAAGCTGTACGTGTTTTCCCAGTTCTTCATGCCGGCAAGTCGGATCGAACAGGCCACCATCGAGGATCATGTCCCCTATGACATTTTCCGGCAGCGGGGTCTGCTTTCCTTATCCGGCGAAAACTATGTGGACTATGCGGACTGCTATGCGTGGTTCCGGCGACTGGTCGAGGAATATGAGATCCTGCCGCTCAAGGTCGGGTATGACCGATACAGCGCGCAGTATTTGGTTGCGGACATGAAAGCATACGGATTCCACATGGATGATGTCTACCAGGGGACGAACCTCACGCCGGTGATTCGCGAGGTAGACGGGATCATTAAAGACGGCGCGTTTGAGTTTGGCGACAACAACCTCATGGTTTCCCACATGCTCAACAGCGCGCTGAAGCAAGAGGCCGAGGCTCAAAAGGTCCGGCTTGTCAAGGTCGGGCCGAAAACGAGGATTGACGGCTGCGCGGCCTTACTGGATGCCATGACCGTGCGACAGAAATACTTTGCCGAGATTGGCGACAGATTGAAGAACGAATAGGTGGTGCAGATGGGACTTTTTGATTTTCTGTTTAAGAAAGTACCGGAACCGCAGGGCCGATATGAGGGCCAGTTCCGGATGCTGGATGGATATAAGCCGCACTTCACATCATGGAACAAGGACATCTATGAGAGCGAACTGATCAGGGCGGCAATCGGAGCGAGAGCGACACACATTAGCAAGCTGAAAGTAGAGATCAAGGGTGCGGCGCGTCCGGCTTTGCAAAACAAACTGAAGCACGGCCCGAACGAGTTGCAGACCTGGGGGCAGTTCCTTTACCGGCTCTCCACAATTCTCGACATGCACAACACGGCTTTCATCGTTCCGGTGTATGACCAGTTCGGGGAACCAAGCGGGGTATATGCCCCTCTCCCCGACCGGTGCGAGGTAGTGCAGTATCAGGGCAAGCCTTACCTGAAGTATAAATTCAGCGATGGGAAAACGGCTGTGCTGGATCTGAACTGGTGCGGGATCATGACGAAGTACCAGTACCGCAACGACTTCTTCGGAGAGAGCAACGCGGCCCTCACCCCGACTATGGAACTGGTGCACATTCAGAACCAGGGCATTGAAGAGGGCGTGAAGAGCGCGGCCAGCTATCGGTTCATGGCTACCCTGAACAACTTTGCGAAAGATGAAGACCTGAAGAAAGAGCGCGAGCGGTTCAGCAAGACCAACTTCGGTAGCGGGAGCGAAGCCGGTGGCCTGTTGCTGTTCCCGAACACCTACGCCAACGTGACGCAGATCGAGGCGAAGCCGTTCACCGCGTCTGCCGAGCAGATGGAAGCGATCCGGAAGAACGTGTTTGACTACTTCGGCGTGAATGAGGACATCCTGCAGAACAAAGCGTTCGGGGATGCCTGGAGTGCGTTCTATGAGGGTGTGGTCGAGGCTTTCGCAATCCAGTTCAGCGATGTGATGACCAAAATGCTGTTCACGCTGCGGGAGCGCAGCCAGGGGAGCATCGTGATGGCCACGGCCAACCGGCTCCAGTACATGAGCAACACGGACAAGCTGCGGTTTGCAGCGCAGATGGCGGACCGCGGACTGCTGACCAGGAACGAGCTACGCGATGTGTTCAATCTTACGCCGTTGCCGTCTCCCTATGGTGACCAGATTCCGGCACGCGGCGAATATTACAACGTAAATGAGGAGGGGCTAAACGATGAGCCTGAAGACGATAGAGCAGAAACTGAATGAGGGCCGGCAGTACCGGAACATCGATGTGTCCGGGTTTGAACGCCGCGCTGAGGACGATGGCGAGAAGATCGTGAACGGTTACGCGACCACGTTCAACCAGCCGTATGACCTTTTTGAAGTGAACGAGCCCGGCATCCGGTATGTTGTCCGCGAGCAGGTGGACCGGGATGCCTTTGCGCAGACCGACCTGTCCGATGTCATCATGCAGTATGACCACGAGGGCCGCGTCTTTGCGAGGACGGGCAACGGGACTCTCGGACTCGATCCGGACGAGCACGGTCTCCACATCCGCGCCAACCTGGGCGGGACGGAGATTGGCCGCCAGCTGTTCGAGGAAATCGAGGGCGGCTATACCACAAAGATGTCTTTCGGATTCCGGGTTGGGAAAGACAAACGCGAGCAGACCGAGGAACGTGACGAAGAGACCGGAATCACGACTGTAACCGTCCTCCGCACCATCCTCGAGATTGCAAAACTTTACGATGTCTCCGCAGTGAGCCTGCCGGCCAACTCTGCGACAGATATAAGCGCGCGGAATTTCAGCGAGGGAGTAATCGCCGAGATTCGGGAGGAGTTCCAGGAGCGCGAAGACCAGCGGCGTAGAATCCGCATGAAACTGAAATTGGAAGAGGTATGAACATGGAATTTGACTTCACCAACAAAGAAGCCTCCGAACTGATCGAGCGCAGAAGCGCAATCGGTGTGGAGTGCGAAACGGCGAGCGGTGAAGAGCTGAGAGGTCTGGAAGCGGAACTCGATGCGATCAACGCCGAGCTTGCCAACCGTAAGGCCGCTGAAGAGAAGCGGCAGGAAATCCGGGACGCTGTTGCCAAGGGTGACGGCGAAGTCCTGGCGACATTTGAAAACAAAGAAGAAAGGAAAGATCATACCATGACACTGGAAGAAATCCGCAAATCCCCTGCATACATTGATGCGTATGCTCGTTACATCAAGAGCGGCCGTGACGATGAGTGCCGCATGATCCTGAGTGAGGGTGCTTACACCTCCACCGAATCCGGCCCCGTTCCCGTCCCCGCAATCGTTGAGGAAATCGTGCACACCGCGTGGGAACGTGACGAGATCATGGCCCGCGTCCGCAAGACCTTTATCCGCGGCAACCTCAAGGCCACGTTCGAGCGTTCTGCGGATCCCGCTTATGTCCACGCTGAGGGCACTTCTGCTCCCACTGAGGAAGATCTCGAGCTCGGCATCGTGACGATGGTCCCGGCCAACATTAAGAAATTGATCTACATCTCTGACGAGGCTATGGCCATGGGCGGCGAGGCGTTCCTCCGCTACATCTATGACGAGCTGACCTATCAGATCGTGAAGAAAGAAGCTGCACTTGGTGTCCTTGACATCGCCGGTGCCGGCACTTCCCACACCGCGAGCGCAGTCGGTGTTCCCAAGGCCAACCTCGCGCCCAGCACTGTCGCTCTCCGCAAGGCTGCTGCCAACCTGAGCGATGCTGCCACCAATCTCGTGGTCATCATGAACCGTCTGTCCGAGGGTGAGTTCCTGGATGCCGAGATTGCCGGCAACTTCTCCAAGGATCCGTTCGAGGGCTTCACCAAGCTGTACAGCTCCGCTCTGCCCGCCTACTCCACCGCTTCTGATAACGCTGTGTACGCCATCGTTGGTGACCTCCGCGGTCTCCAGTTCAACTACCCCGAGGGTGATGATGTCGTTATGATCACGGACAACCTGAGCAAGGCCGAAGAGGACCTCGTGAAGATCGTTGCCAGGAAGTATGCGGCTCATGCCGTTGTTGCTCCCGGCATGTTCGTAAACATCACGAAGCCGGCAGCCGCGACCTGATATGAGAGTTAAGCTGTTGAGAGACAGCAGAATCCACCACAAGGCCGGGGAGATCGTTGAGGTCTCTCCGGCTGAGGCCAATTACCTGCTGTCTATGAACTTCGCGGTGAGAATCGCGGAACCGAAACCGGAGCCGGCTGCGGAAACGCAGAAAGCAGCTCCCAAGAAGAAAGCAATGAAAAAATGAGAACAAAGCTACTTGTCGCCATTCCTACACTGGACTTCGTTCACTCCGCTTTCGTGGAGAGCCTGGTCAAACTGCAGAAACGGCTGTCGCTCGAATGTGTTGATTACGAGGTCTGCATCATTTCCGGGACCCTTGTATATGTCGCTCGGGACAAACTTGCGTGCGAGGCTATCAACAGCGATTACACGCATGTGCTTTGGCTGGATTCCGATATGGTTTTTCAGCCGGACATCTACACCGACCTTTTGGACACCGGGAAAGACTTTGTGACCGGCATTTATCACGCACGCCGTCCTGGACACCAGTCTTGCATCTTCAAGCGGTGTGACGACCTTGACCACTTGGAGCGGTTTCAGGAATACCCTCGCGAGACATTTGAGATCGGCGGGTGCGGGTTCGGTTGCGTCCTGATCAAGACCGAAATCCTTAAGGCCGTGCAGTACAACTACAAGACCTGCTTCCTGCCAAAGGCTCAATTTGGCGAAGACATTGCCTTCTGCAACCGTGCCAGGGCGATGGGATTCAAGATTTGGTGCGAGCCGACTGTCCAGTGCGGGCACATCGGTCACATCACTGTATATCCTGAAGACCAGGAGAAATGGCGGCAGGGGCTTTACAATCACGGCTGATAAGGAGGGACAACGATGGACGAAAATAACACCGAGCTGGAGCCTACCACTCCGGCGACCGATCCGACACCCACGCCGGATCCTATTCTCACTGCCTCCAAGCTGGCCCTCCGGCTTACGACTGATGCCTATAATGCCCAGCTTACTGACCTGATCGATGCGGCCAAGCTGGATCTCGGTGTCGCCGGTGTTGTTATTCCCGAGACGATAGACAAACTGGTGCGGACTGCAATCGTCACTTATGTCTGCGTTCACTTCGGGAGCCCGGCGGACTATGACCGGCTGAAGCGTTCTTACGATGAGCAGAAAGCCCAGCTGAAGACCTGCACTGGTTACACGAACTGGGGGTGAGCGGATGCTGTTTGCACAGACCTGCGACCTCATTGCTCAAACCTTTGCTGTCAACAGCGTGGGCGACTCCATAGCGACCGAGACGAGCCGCACGGTGTTCTGCGAGTTCCAGAGCATCGGCCTGAAGCGGAAAGTTGATGCTGCAGCGACCGGTATGAACGTGGAGTTCAAACTTGTGCTCAAGGATATTGCTGAATACCAAGGCGAGGAAATCGTTGTGTATGGCGACAAACGCTACAACGTGAAGAACGTGTTCATCCGTGACGACCAGCTTGTCGAGCTGACTGTGGGGCCGTTCTGATGGGACTCCCGCCGAGTGTGACCCGGATCAGCAAGGATGGTGTCACGTTCACCGAGTCGGTCGACCGTGCCAACTATCTGATCACGGAGCTGACGAGGGCGGCCATGAAAGATGTCGCCAAGTATGTGCTCAAGATCGTCCGTGCGAATGTCCGGGGAATAAGCAATCAGACCCGCCGGATGCGCTATGCCGGCACGCGTTACCAGTTCTGGGTGCGTAAAAAGGAATGTGACCTGCAGCTGGGCATCGAGAACACGGCAAAAGGCGCGGAGACGGCATGGTGGGCGGACCAGGCTGAACTCGGTACAGCCGGGCAGCCAAAGCGCGGCTTCCTGCGTGCGGCCGTCTATGACAACATCGGCAAGATCCGGGAGATTGAAGCGCAATACCTGTCGGCCATCGAGGACGAACTGAACGCGGCGGCAATGGTAGACGAGGCAGAAAACGATCCGGAGGAAGAAATCTTATGAGCGAACCATTGAGCAAAACAATAGCCCTGCGGACCGTGGTTTATTCGGAGCTTACTTCGTGCATGCCGTCCGGTTCCGCGACATACTACCAGCAAGCGCAAAAAGAGGGTGTACCATCCACCTATGCGGTCTTCACTGTGGAAGAGATAGACCTCACAGATGGGAAGTACACCTACGAGCTGGAAATCAATCTTGTATCACACGGTTACGACACAGCGACCATTGAGGACCTGGCCGATGCCGTGCAGAAGCACTTCGATAAGCTGGTGAAGATCACCGACTATATCGGAGTTTATTTCTATTCCGACAGACGGAACAACGTAGAGGAAGAAGACCGGACCATCCTGCGGAGGCGGCTGACTTTCTCAACATATCTTTACGAAAGGTAAGGTTTGGAAATGATTAGTGGTGTAACATCCAATACCAGCAAACATCTTCAGCTGGATGCCGGTGCTTTCCTCAAGAACTACGACCCGACACAGGACACCTGGGCGACTGCGAAAGCCACCAAGCTGATCGGTGCGACAGCCGGCGGCGGTTCCTTTGCTGCCGTTCCGGTCATCCGCCGGATCGAGGTAGACGGTGTCAAGGGTGCGACCAAGGGGTTCGAGGCTCTGGACGAATGGCAGGTCACGATGACCGCCAACGTGAAAGAGCTGACGGCAGACCTGCTCAAGATGGCCCTGGCGACCGGTTCCTATGCCGGCGCGAAATCCCCGTCCAGCGAGACGAGCAACAACTACAACAAGATCACGGCGAGCAATGAACTGGCGGACTCCAACTATCTGACCAACATCACGTGGGTCGGCAGACTGTCCGGCTCCAGCATCCCGGTGATCATCGTCCTGAAGAACGCACTCTGCACCAACGGTCTCACGCTGACCACTCAGGACAAGAATGAGGGTGTTGTTGCGCTGACTCTGACCGGTCACTATGACCCGTCCAACCTGGACGATCCTCCGTTCGAGATCTACTACCCGATTCTCGGGACCTGATCGGAGGGCTAAATGAGGAACCTAATTACATCGGACGTTTTTGCGTTCGCTCGCATCGTCAAGACATCGGGCGTGCGGCAGGAGCTGATTGATAAACTGATTGAGTTGCAGAACGTGGAAAGCGCAGACCTTAAGCGGGTCGGGTTGGACACTGTGCTCTTGATTATCGAAGCACTGGCGGACAAGAAGGCCGAGCGGTCTATATATGACTTCTTTGCTCCGATCATGGAGATGACAGCAGACGAGGTGGCAGCACTTCCTGCGAATGAGTTCATCGAGGCCGTCAAACGAATCGGCGAGGAAAATGACCTTGCGAGTTTTTTCAGTTTTGTCTCCGGAGCACTTGGGAAGAACTGACCGACCTTGTTTACCGGAGATATAACAACGTAGAGCAGATTAAGGGGATGCCTGTCACGGACGGTATTCCCTTATTGCTTTACGCGCTCGATAAAGAAGAAGAAGACCGGCTTTTCCTCCGGTGGGTAAACGGTCCGCAGTTTGAATATGGCTATGAAGAGTTCAAGAAAGCCCTGGCTCCGGCACGGGTGGACACGACAAAGACCCTTGAAGACATAGACGAGCTGATGGAGACCACCCACTGGCAAAAAGTAGAGGTGAGAACCGAGTAATGGAAATATTTAAGCTGATAGGCAGTGTCATGGTCGACACGGCCGATGCAGACAAAAGCATAAGCAAGACCACAGACGAGGCCGAGGGACTGGGCAAGAAGCTGACCAACGGCATCAAGACTGCGGGCAAGTGGGCGGCCGGAGTGGTCGCCGGTGCTACGGCAGTCGGCGGTGCAATGGTCGCTGCAGCCAAAGACACGGCCACCGAGATGGATGCTATCGACAAAGCGAGCCAGCGCATGAAGATGGGTGCGGAAGCATACCAGGAACTGGCATACGCTGCCGGGCTGTCCGGTGTCGAGATGTCCACGATGGAAAAGGCCGCCAAGAAACTGGAGGGCACTGACCTGTCCATGGAGGACGCGCTCGATCAGATCTATGCGCTCGGCACGGCTGAAGAACGCGCGGCAAAGGCGGCTGAACTGTTCGGAGACTCGGTAGCCTACGAGATGAGCCCGATGCTCAATGCCTCAGCTGAGGACATGGAAGCCATGAAGCAGGAAGCCCACGACCTTGGGCTCGTCATGAGCGAGGACGCGGTCAAGAGCGGCGCTGAGATGGGCGACATGTTCAGCAAGGTGGAGCAGAGCCTGAGCACTCTTAAAAACCAACTGATGGCAGAAATGATGCCATATGTGATGGAGATCCTGCAGTGGGTAATCGAGAACATTCCGATGATCCGGGAGACGGTGAAGTCGGTCATGGACGCGATCCTGCCCATCGTGAAGCCAATCCTCAATATGGTGATGCAGCTTCTCCCGCCGCTCCTGAACGCGATAAAGCGACTGCTCGACTGGATCATGCCTTACCTGAAACCGATAATCAGCGCAATCAGTTCGTTGGTACAGGGATTCACGAAGCTGATGCAGGGCGATGTCGAGGGGTTTGTTAACGGAATCATCAGTTTCCTGCAGGGCATCGTCAGCACGTTCCTGAATATAGGACAAGCGATATTCGGGGCCCTGTGGGACGGATTGGTCAGCGTATGGAACAGCATTTCGTCGTGGATTGTGGAAAAGGTCAACTGGTTGGCCGATAAGCTGGCGTTCTGGAGACGGGGCAACAGCGAGATGGCGGGCGAGAGTCACGCCGGCGGTCTTCCGTATGTTCCTTACGACAATTATCCGGCGATTCTGCACCGTGGTGAATCTGTCATGACAGCGGCCGACTCGCAAGGACTGCTTTCGGATGTCCGGAAGATTGCGGAGTCCGGCGGCAGCAACAGTCAGCCTATCACCATCGTGGTGCAGAGCGTACTGGACGGCAGGGTCATCGGTGAGACAGTCACGAAGTATCAGAAGCAGAAAGCGAGGGCGTTCGGATGAGTTTTCCCTACACTTTCAAGATAGACGGTGTCGACTTTTCCGACATTATCACGAAGTACGGATACCGGACAGCCTACGAGCCGATATACACCGACCGTATCACCACATTGGACGGCGTGGACCACACGGCAATCATTCGGTGGAGAAACGGCCTTACTATTCCGGTGCGGCCCCTCGAGCGTCCGAGACTGATCCAGCTGACGAACAAGCTGAGGGAGGGCATCCCTACTATCACTTTCACGAGCCTACAGCAGGGCACGGATGTGACCGCGCGGATGACGATGGATGACTACACCCTGGAATTGCTTCTGCAAAACGCATCCAGGCTGTTGCTCGGAGGGGAGTCGCTGACATTTGTGGAGTTGTGAGCCATGCAGACAACGAGTGCGCTTTATAAAACCATACTTGCTGGAGACCACATAGTCGAGCCGTTCGTCTACATTAAGGACACGGATGGAACGGACAGATCCGTGCGGAACTCTGCTCTCGTTTCGGTGGAGATAACCGAGGGGTGCTTTGATAAGACATTCGGCATCGGGAACGCGGTGTCCTCCGAGATTCACTTGCAGATGCTGAACCCGACATGGATCCCGGCGCGCATGGCAAGGATGATGGTCTACTACCGCATCAAGAACGCCACGCAGACATCCGAATGGCTTCGCAAGGGCATCTTTTACATTGATACGCGTGAGCGGACCAAGAGCCTGTACGGTGACGATATTCTCGACATACACGGCTATGACGGCATGCTGGTGTCCGAGCAGATGTACGCGGAGGTAACCTGGACAACCAAGAAAGACTGGGAAGTCCTGCAGGAGATTTGCTCGAAGCTCGGCTGGAGCCTGAACAGCGAGACACTGACCTATATTCAAACCCTTACGACCGTCAATATCAAGACACCGTTCGGCTTTACTTACCGCGAGGTGCTGCAGAGCATCGCCGGGATCCGCGCCGGGAATTTCGTAATGGATGAATACGGGAGGCTGAAGCTGATACCTCTTACATCCGCTCCGGCTGAAACATTCTACTTGATCACTCCGCAGGGCAACACGATAAAGATCGGAGGTGACCGCATTGTCCTTCAGTAAGGTGTATGTCGGGTATGGGGCTGAAGAGTTCCGCTTTTCCGACAAAAAGGACAGCATCACGGGCGTGCGGGTCATCCTTACAGACGACACCTCCGTGCTTGAGGGAACGGATGATTCCGTCCTCGAGGTGTACATCCCGATATGCGCGGACACGGTACAGGCGAGGGCATACGCGCAGAACATCCTCACCGCACTGAGCAGCTGGCAGTATCAGCCTTACGAAGCGGGCAACATGTTCGCGGACCCTGCTTCCCAGATCGGTGACGGCGTGACGATTCAGGATGTTTATTCGACCATCTACAAGCGAGTCACGCGGCTCGGCGCGCAGATAACGCAGGATGCGTCTGCTCCGGCAGAGGAAGAGGTCAACCATGAGTTTCCGTGGGTGTCCGGAGCCGACCGGAGAGAGGACCGCAAGTATACAGACCTTAAAGACGACTTACAGGCCGAGATCGATGTGCAAGCCGGTCTGATTTCTGCCAAGGTCAGTAAGATTTCCCCGAGCGGGCAGACGAGTTTCTCGTGGGTGCTGGACGATGACAGCCACACATGGTATGCGAACGGCTCCGAAGTGTTCCGCGTTGACGGCACAGGCGCGCACGTTAAAGGCGAGATCACGGCGACCAGCGGTGTGATCGGCGGGTGCACGATTGTCAACGGTGTGCTTCAGGTACAGGCGGCGAGCATTAAGCAGTTGAGCATCGGGAGCAATTTTTCCGTGGACACGAGCGGGAACATGACCGCGAACAATGCCACGATAACCGGTACGCTGAGTGTCGGTGGAAGTTTGATAAGTGCTTCTGACCTCTACACGGGTGCGGCACAGTCTGCGGTCAACTACAGCACCTGGACGACCGGCGCAGGATACGGAGCCAACTGGAACGGAGCAAAGAGCGGATACGGCTATGCAGCAGATGTTTACGCAAGCTCGTTCCACAGCAGCGGCACTTCCTACTTTGCGACACTTGAGGTTATCGGCCTTAAATACTACTACAGCGACAGTTACACATACAGTCCAATCTCATTCACTTTGAACGGGACAACATATCACGTTTTTGGGTGGACAAGCTGATGATATTGAAGATAAACGGAACAGAATATGAGGGCGAAGCAAGGGTAACAGAGAAGACGGTCGATGTGATGATTGCGGCAAAGATGTCCGATGCTTTTGCATGGGATGCACCGATTGCCGTGACTGTCAACGGAGTCGAATATTCTGTCAACGGCTTGCAGATGCTCACGCAGAACGGCGACCGCATCCAGGTTGCATGGCACAGGGAATCGGATGCCGAGAACCTTGAACGACAGCTGACCGAAGCACAGACGGAGCTCACCGAGAGTAACAGCCGCCTCGATGCGATCCGGGAAGCAATCAAAGACCTCGGCACTGGAATCCCGACTCTTACGAAGCTGACAGCGTTCCTGTCGGCAGTTAAGGAGGCTATCCACTATGATGATTGAATACATTCAGAAACTGACGGCGGTGATCAACACGCTGAACCACGTGGAGGTCAAAGGCCGGCAGAACCTTGATGCGCTGCTTGGGTCGATTCAGATGCTCGAGCAGGTATGCAAGGACATGAGCCAGGCGGAGGGAGGCGAGAATAATGGCTGATGCCCCGATAAGCGGACTCCCAGAAACCACAACAGTCGGCGACAACGATCTGCTTCTTCTCCAGCAGAACAACACAGCGAAGAAAATCTCCGGCAGAAACTGGAAACAGTATTTTAACGCAAACGTGGTGACAGCGGATGCGAGTGCAATCGACCCGACAGATCCGCCAGCCGCGACCTATGACGATCTGACGAACAACCTGCACCTTGACCTGCCCACGGGTGACTATTTTGTTTCCTGCACGCAAACAGGCACAGCGGGAAACAAGTCCATCTACACGCTGACATCGGCTCTCGGGCACACGGCACAATTTGAAGTCATGAACGGCACAGGCGGCGCACCGAGTGACAACAATCCGGAACCGCTCGGCACTGCTGCAGCAGGTATAGATCCGGAATACTCCCGTGCTGACCATGTGCACCCGATGCCGTCCGCGGTGGATGTCGGCGGGATTGCAGTCAGTGGTGTGAGCACTTCCATTCTCACTACCGAAGACCTTGACGACTTCGCAACGGGCATGGCATCTTTTGCGCCTGGATGCACTAATTCCCCGTTCTCCAATACGTGGGGATTCCTCGTCACTGCCGGAGATGCATATACGCGGCTGCAGCTGGCCTATCCGTTCAGCAATGCCGAGTCTCCGAAAATGCGGAACCTCTCCGCCGGGACTTGGTCCAACTGGACTGACCTCATCGGCTCCCCGGTCCTCCCAAGTGCGCTCCCTGTAGCAATGGGCGGAACTGGAGCGACCACCGCAGCTGCGGCAAGGACAAACCTCGGGATTACGGACAGCGGCTGGACTGAAGTAACGTTTACATCCGACTTTCAGAACTATGGTGCATCGAACAAATGCCAGTATCGCAAATTCGGCAACGTGGTCACAGTCTGCGGAGCGGCTACACCGACATCGGACATCGCAGGGAGCAACAATCAGGTCACGCTATTTACTCTTCCGAGCGGATACCGGCCTAAGACGATGATTTCGGCTATCTGCCAAGGGAGTGGAATCTGTACGTGGCAACTGCAAATTTTGACCACTGGCGAGGTTACATTCAGCCGTTACAGAGATAGTAGCGGCCTTGCCACAGCCGCAAGTGGTGTTTGGCTCCCGTTCTATGCCACATTTATAGTTTCGTGAGGTGAAATACATGAAACCTATCACACGAATTGATTACTACCTCGCAACGATCACCAATGATGAAGATGCGGTGACTCCGCTGCCCGAGCCGATAACACGAATTGATTTCTACCTTGCGAAATTGGCGGGGGAAAACATTGCGGAACTGCCCGAGCCTGTCACACGGATAGACTTCTACCTTGCTGCTCTCTGTGGCATGGATGTGGTGATTCCCGATGAACCCGTCACGAGGATTGACTTTTACCTCGCCGCACTGAACGGTGAAACGGTTGACCTTCCCGATGCGGTCACACGGATTGACTACTACCTCAACAACTGGGCAGAAAGCGGTCTCCCATGGACCACCTTCACAGGCAATCCGTTGCAGTTCAACGCCCCGAAAGCCCACACGCTACGGTCTACCACAGTCGAGTTTGAACCGAAGCAAGATTTGCACGGCTATGATAATCCGTGGCCTGCGGGTGCAACAAAAAACATACTCAAACCAACCGCTAACACAATGACGGATAATGATGTCAAATTCACAGTTAATGCCGATGGTACTGTTGTTGCAAATGGCACAGCAAGCGCAAACGCTCTTCTCGTTTATGGTGAATTTGATGTGGTTTCGGGAGAAAACTATACATATAGCGGATTGCCAAGCGAAGGAAGCAATAGCACGTACAGCATACAGATAATGCGTGGCTCAACTGCAATTGATGCAAGCACCACATTAAACAAATCATATATTGCAACTGCAACAGAAACGCTTCAAATAAGGCTTGTCGTTAGAAACGGATATACTGCTAATAATTTAAAATTCAGTCCGATGGTTAGACTCTCTTCTGAAGCGGCGGGGTACATTCCCTACTCCAACATCTGCCCCATCAGCGGATGGACGGGGATGGAGATATACCGAAGCGGAGAAGATACATCCGACTACACCACCTACTCCGTCACATGGCAAGACGAAGCAGGAACGGTATACGGTGGTACGATTGACCTTACCACGGGAGTGCTGACAGTTGACCGCACATATCTTTCCCTCGACAACACGAATGACTGGCAAGAGTATGCAACGGGAATATTCCTTGTTAGCAACGTGACAACGGATGCGGCGGGGGGTGCTGCAACACCACAAAGCGTAATTGACAAGTATATAAGCAATCAGTACCCATTTATAGGAAATGGCAGAACCCAATCAAGTCAAATTACAACAGACAAGCATTTTTATGGGCAGAATAACTATAAAAGAATATGGGTCTATGACTCGCAATACTTGACCCTCGATGCCTTTAAAACTGCACTCGCCTCGAATCCGCTTCAAGTGGTCTATCCTCTCGCCACTCCCATAACCTATCAGCTTACACCTACCCAAATCGACGCTTTGCTCGGAATCAACACCATGTGGACTGACGGGTCTAACTTGACTGTCGAAGCACGGGGCGAAGCGGTCAATCTGAACGCATTGCAGTCGCTCAATATGCTGTTGGGCGGTCGCTACGTTAACAACCATACGGAAGACGATTTGAGCGATGAAGAAGCACTTGATGTGATACTGGGAGGGCAGAGATGACACAATATTGCCGATACTGCTCGCATATGGTGTGCGGAGATGCTAACTACTGCTCAAAGAAAGAACAATGCTATTCGGATGAGCATATCAAGCGGACAAACAAATGCAAAGATTTTGACTTTAATCCCATTGATGCTCTCTACGAAAATCAAGAGGGATACAAGCCAAGGGTTATAAAGCAAAAAGAAAAACCCTCAATTGAGAACCTCTGTTTATTTGCCGTATGAGGAGGAAACAAAATGACCTACCAAGAACTATTACCCTACCGCCAAGCAATCGTAATCGGCTCCAAAACCCTGCCCGCCGAAATCGCCGAAAAAGTGCCTCTCTTCTATGACCCGTGGGACGGGGACGGGCACAAGTACGAAACAGGCGACAGATGCTCCTACGGAGAACCGCTGACGGTCTACGAAGTGCGACAGCCTCACACATCCCAACACGACTGGACACCCGATGTTGCGGTCAGCCTGTACAAGAAAGTCGCTGATGGTGACCAAGGCGACACCCCCGACAACCCGATACCGTATGATGGCAACATGGAACTGTTCAACGGCAAATACTACAGCCAAGACGGTGTAACCTACATCTGCACACGGGATTCGGGTCAGCCTGTTTACCATCCGCTTTCTCAGTTGGTCGGATTGTATGTCGAGGTGTATGAGCCGTGAGTAAAGCCACGATCTGGACATACCTGAAGCAGCAGGGCCTCTCCGATATCGCAGTCGCGGGCATAATGGGCAACATGGAAGCCGAGTCAAACTGTGAAGCATGCCGGGTGCAGGGTGACTTCTCCTCCACCCGCACGCTCTCCAAAATCTATGCCGAAAAGTTCAATACGTACCCGCAGCAGTGCTTCCGGGATGCCAAAGGTTGGGGACTCTGTCAGTGGACATTCTACACTCGCAAGGAAGACCTGTGGAACTTCTGCCACGACCGGAACACGGGGGTCGAAGACGAAACCGCCCAGCTCGCGTTCTTCATCCACGAAATGAAGCGTGACTTCCCGACCACGTGGAACGCACTGCAGAACGCTCCGGACATCCGCACCGCCGCCTACCTCATCTGCCACAACTACGAACGTCCGGCGGTCGAGAACACCGACCAGCGGGCAAAATTCGGTCAGCAGTTTTACGACCAGTTCCATGGGAGCGAGCTGACACCGGCCCCTGCGGACAACGACTGGTTGCAAGACTGGATAGACTACCTCGAAGACGAGAAAACACGCATACAAGCCAAAATTGACGAACTGAGGGGGCGGTTATCGTGACAGTCCTGCAAATTGTCGGCCTGATTATCGGGAGCAACGGTATCTTTTCGGTGATCCTGGCACTACTTAACAGACGATGGAGTAAGAAAGACGGAATGGATGATCTCGGGAAAAAGATTGATAAGCTGGCCACGACCTTAGACAACCACATCAAGGAAGACCGGGAAAACGACATCCGGATGGCCCGCCGGGATATCCTCCGGTTCAATGATGAAATCCGCAGAGGACAGGCACACACAGCCGAGTCATTCGACGACATCCTTGAATCTATCGACCAGTACGAGCATTACTGCAAGGCACACCCGGATTTCGAAAACAATAAGGCCGTGCTCGCCATTGAGAACATTAAACGAGTCTATAAAGAACGGCTGTCTAAAAACGATTTTCTGTAAATGCAATAGTTTTAATTTAGCTTGTTTTTTGAAACTGTAATTCCAAAAATCGCCCGTTTATTGTAATTAAACGAAAGGAATGATTTTATGAAACTGACCTCGTCCGGTAAATACAAATACCGTGCGAACAAGGGAAACTTCACGTCTGATCACCGCCTTGTGATGATGAAGAGCGACCCGAGGGAGGATTACACAGGCCTTGTTGTCCACCATATAGACGGCAACAAGTCTAACAACAGCCCGGACAACCTCGTGTGGATGACCCGAAGTGAGCACAGCAGACTGCATAAAACCGGAGAGAACCACTTCCCGTGCGATGGAGAAAACAATGCGAACTTTCGGCATGGGATGTGTGTTGGTGGTCAGTCCAAAGAGTACAAACAGATTCATAACCGCAAATCCTATTTGAAAAACAGAGAAGCTCGAATTGCAAAGCAGAAACAGTACACGGAAAACAACCGAGCGCACTATAATTGGTATTACAATTTGCGAAACTGGAAAAGGAAACTCGCAGAAGCTACCACCGAAGAAAGAAGACTCGAGTGCCTTGCCCATATAAAAGAATTGGAGGCTAATCCGAAATGAAACTATCAAACCGCTGTTACGACATCCTCAAATGGATCTGCATGATCTGCATCCCCGCACTGGCTACCGCATATGTCGGTCTGTCTGCCGTTTGGGGCTGGCCGTATGCTGATCAGGTCGCTAAAACGGCTGCAGTGGTCTGCACGCTGCTGGGCGCTCTGCTGGGCATCAGTACCGCACAGTACAACAAAGACAAATAAACAACCACAAAGAAGCCCCTTCCGGTCACTCGGAGGGGGCGCTTTTTTTATTTCCATGTCAACCACCGTGTCAACCATAGCAGAAGATTTTGCGGTACAGGAGAATACTTTTTAATACTAATGTTGGCAAAAGAAAAAGCCCCGTAATCATTGAGATCACAGGGCAAATGGCGCAGAAGGAGGGATTTGAACCCTCGCGTGCTTTTTACACACCTACTCCCTTAGCAGGGGAATCAAGATGTGCCTGTTTTCAGCGGTTTGCGGTCACGATGTCAACCACCTGTAAACCATCGAGCGCAGTGTGCTGGTCATCCGCAGATAGGTGGGTGTACTTCTCCTGGGTGCGCTGATTCGAGTGACGGAGCAGTTTCTGAACCATCGCGGGATGGAGGCCAGCCTTGACGATCTCGGTGCCGTATGTGTGCCGGCATGAGTACGGCGGGAGTGAGCGGATGCCCGCACGCTCACAGGACGCATAATATTGCGTGTAGAAGCGGTCTTTGTTCACGGGGTATAGTTTGGCGGACTTTGGAGAATAATGCAGCAGGGACTCGATAACGGGCCTTAAAAAGGACGGGAAGACAATGACTGCCTTTTTCCGCACTTTGGTCTTCGCGCCGCTGTTCCGTATCTCGAGCGCATCAAGGTCGATGTTGGCCTTCTTGAGTTCCATGAGTTCAATCGGCATCATGCCGGTATAGATCATGAGGAGCGAGAAGCCGGCTATAATGTCCCCTGCGTTGTATGCCTTCCAGATGGCCGCCACCTCATCCTCCGTGAACGGGACGGCCTCGTGCTCCTCCAGATCCGGGAGGACAATGAACTGCGACAGGTTCTGCGCAATCGGGCTGTGGTTCGATGCCATTGCGCGTTTGTAGAGGTTGGAGAGCAGATCCCGCACATCTTTGGCGGTATAGTAGGAGCTGCACATCTCATTGACCACCTTTTGGAGGTCTTCGACCGTGACTGTATCGATTCTCCGGTTGATAACTGGCTCGAGGCGCTTCCGGGCGATACGATACGCATCTTGCTTGCTCTTCCCGAGCTTCAGCATATCGTTCGTGCTGTACCCTTCCCACAAATCTATCATTTTGGGAACCACAACCACATCCTCGTCATTACTGGCCCATAACAGGGCCTCTTTTTTTGTCCTAAAACCGCCCTTGGTCGGCCTCTTGCGGTGGTACACTCCATCCGCGTCGTGGTAATCATAGCCCGGCCGCACGCCCGTCCATGTATTGCCGCGTTTGTAGGCCGTTCCCGTTCCGTTACCGCGCTTTTTCCGCACGGGGGTGTAGTTAACAGGTCTCCCACAAAACGGGCATACAAGCCAATTTGGGGCCAGTTCTGAACCGCATTTTGAGCAGGTCATCACATTCCTCCCTTCGCTACGGTATCAGCAAACGCGCTGATGGCGGCCTTCCCCGCGTCGGTGCTCATGCGGTAGTGGTTCACGAGGTCGATTTCCGCGATTGACAGGTCAGTTTCCCCGAACAAATAACTGATGTTGATATTCAGTGTGTCGGCGATACCTTCCAGCGCTTCAAAGGACGGCTTCCGCTGATTGCTTTCATAGAGCGAAACCGCGGCCTTCTTCACTCCGGCACCTGCGGCAAGCTGTTCCTGTGATATTCCCCTGTAATTCCGCACTTCCTTGATTCTTTCGCCTATATCCATATAACCGCCTCCTGTAACTGGAATGATAACACACTGTTTACTCAATGTAAATATAAAATTGTTGACATTCTGTGTAATCGGAGTATACTCAAAGTAAACTTTCAGAGAGGAGGTGAACAAATGAACACGATCGAGACCGGGAGAAGACTCCGCGACCTGCGAGGCAGCCGAACCATCCGAGACATAGCGGCGGCGGTTAATGTTTCCCCGAGCGCGTGGTATATGTACGAAAACGGCGACCGCATACCGCGTGACGAGGTAAAAATCCGCATTGCTGAATACTTCGGGGTAAAGGTGGCCGATATTTTTTTCCCTTGAATGTTTACTCTGTGCAAACTTATGCCTTTTTTCTTCCGTATACAAAGCGTTTTAAACGAAGAAAGGCACGGGGGGTATAAATACCCTACCCAAACACGAAACGCGCTCAAACGTGCGTGTACAAGGCGAAAAAACGGCAAGAATCGAAAGGAGGAGATACAAGTTGACTTTGGCGCAGATTGAGCAGTTGCCAGACGAGACCCTAACCCCGGTGCAGGTGGCGGCGGTGCTGGGCATCCATCCGCAGAGCCTCCGCACGCAGGCGCGGGAGTGTCCCGAGACGCTGGGCTTCCCGGTGGTAGTGGTCGGGAGCCGGGTGATAATCCCGAGGCGCGCGTTCCTTGAGTTCATGAGCGGCAAGGAGGTGCGGTGATGGGGTTGCGGTTAACGACTGACGAGCGGATACACGAGATGGAGAACGAGATTGAGTCCTGGAAGCGTGGGTATGACAGGATGGTCAAGGAGCACGACAAGATGTTGCAGAGCTACCGGGACATGCGAGACAGCAAGGACGCGGAAATCGACCGCTTGCATGCGGAGATCGAGGCGCTGAAGAACGAGCGGGCGGAGAACCGGAAAGAGAACAAACGGCTGCGGGATGCGGTCCAGTATTACGAAAGGCGGAAGCGTGATGAAAACAGAAAAACGGCTGTTTAAGTGCCAAGCGTTCAGCTGGGTATACGGCGAGCGGATAGTTCACAAGGAAAAGTACCGCTACGCCATGAGCGAGAAACAGGCTCTGATACTGGCGTTCATGAACGACACGCTCCGGGACGGCTGGAGCATCTGCGCAACGGAGGTGAAACCGTCATGAAGATACTCGCAACGATTGGAGCGGTCCTCGCATGCATCATAGTCCGGTCGGAGATCCTGAGCCTCATGTTCCTGCTCGTGGGAGCGATTGCGTTCCTGCTGACGGTGATCGAGGCGAACCCGAATGACAACTGGTAACGGGATAACACCCTGCAGGGACTGTAAGGAACGGCACGAGCATTGCCATGTGGACTGCGAGCGGTACAAAGAGTTCGCCGAGAAACAGGCACTGATACGTAAGAAGCGCAGGGAACGCATGGAACTCGATCAGGTAACACATCACAGGTACAACCGCTACCGGGAACGGTGGCAACGAAATAATGGGAAAGGAAGAGGATAAACCAATGGAAGCAATTGAACAGCAGATTCTCGAAATCGGTGCACGGGCCAACTTTTGGCTGACGGTGTCCGAGGTATGCGGATGGGCCGGGTTCGGGCTATCGCTCGTGGCCCTTGTGTGGCTCATCGTGACCGAGGTGAACGAACGGAGGGAGACGGAGTATGGTAAACACCGCCGTTGAACGCATCGAGGAGCTCGCCGTCCAGATCGGTCAGCTCGTGAGCAAGAGGATGGCACCGACGACCGTGATCGGCTATGCGAACGAAATCTTTATGCAGTGCGAGAACCTCCGGGAGTCCGGGTGGATCTGCACCGAGGATGTGAAGCCGGAGGACATGGAGAGAGTGTTGATCGCCCGGATCTACGAGAAAGATGGCCCGCTGATGGTCGAGCAGGGATACCGCTATGACAATGGTTGGTGGAAAGTGTACGGGAGCAACCTGCGTGATAAGAGCGTGCCTTATTGGAGGCCGATGCCGGACGCACCGAGGTGGCCACTATGAAGATGCTCGAACATCCCGATATAGCAAGGCTCATGCGTGACGGCGTGCCCGAAGAGGTACCCCTGTTCTGTCCGTTCTGCGGAGAGGCCGACCCGGAGACATTCTACTTTCAGAAGTGTGGCGGCGTGATCGGCTGCTCGGCGTGCATCGAGGCGAAAGACTGCAGCGATACCTGCCCGGAGGACCTCCGGATATGATCACGAACCCATGCACACGGTGCAAGCGGACCGCATGCCCGCCGGTCTGCTATCCGAAGAAAGACTATCAGCGGGCGTTGAGAAAGAAAGGAGTAAAGAATGGCAATCCCAGTATTAATTCTCGGGGAATCCGGGAGCGGTAAGACCTACAGCATCCGGAACCTTGACCCGGCGACCACCGGCATCCTCTCGGTCGAGAAAGGCCGGCTTCCCTTTAAGGGTGACTTCAAGGTGGTCAAAAACGCAACCTACAGCACGATAGAACAGGCCCTGAGGCGGGGCACGATGAGCACGTATGTTATCGATGACAGCCAGTACCTCATGGTCAACGAAGAGTTCGACCGGCTCCGGGAAACCGGCTACGGCAAGTATGCAGATATGGCCCTCAACTTCCGCAATCTGATCCACATGGTGAACAAGGAGATGCCGGAGAACATTGTGGTCTACTTTCTGCACCACACGCAGGTCACGAATGACGGCTCGGTCAAGGCCAAGACCATCGGGAAGATGATTGACGACAAACTGACCCTTGAAGGGTGCTTCGATATTGTCCTGATGGCAAAGATGCTGAACGGCGAGCACGTGTTCCAGACCAAGGGCGAAATCGGCTTAACCGTGAAGAGCCCTGCCGGAATGTTCGACACCGACTATATCCCGAACGACCTGGCACTGGTCAGCAAGGCTATCGCCGACTTCGGGTGGCTGGAGGGATGAGCATGTACAAGGAAGAAAAAGAGTGCAACGACAAAGAACCAGCAGTTGATGTTCCGATCCGGACCGGCACGTGGGAAGAGCGGTATGTCGAAGATGACCCTTACGACACATACGGCTTATTCCGGAGGCGGTTCTACTGCTCGGCGTGCGGAAAGTGGAACTGCTACGGGAAAACGGACTACTGCATGCACTGCGGAGCGAAGATGGAGGTTGACGATGGAACAACTTAAACCTTGCCCATTCTGCGGAGCGGATGGCATTGACATTCAAATCATAGACTACTATCTGCCTTACACTCCAAACGTGGGTGTTCATGGCATCCATCTTATTTATTGCAATAAGTGCGGAGGGGCAATTATCGGCCAGAACAAGAAGCACTGTTGTAACGATACCGCCAAACTGTGGAACAGGAGAACACATGAAAAGAATTGAATTTGCCACAATTTACGGGCAGTTTCTCGTTCTGCCGAGCATTGGATTCCTGTACAGGGCGAACACGACATATAAACCGAGGCTTGCCATTGCATGGCTGTTTTGGGGAGTTTCGATAGGATTTGGGAGGAAAGAATGAAAGGACTCAAGCCTTGCCCCTTTTGTGGCGGTGAAGCATGGCTGAGAGAGAAAACGCTTCGTCTGTTTGGCATATGCCACAACACATGGGAAAAGAAAGCAAGGATAGCCATGTACTGCTATTGCGGTAAGTGCAAAGCAAGGGGTGGAGTTGCAACAGGGACATACACATTTGTAACTTATATCACACATGAAGACAGAGAAGACTTGAAAAAGCGGGCAATCGAAGCATGGAACAGGAGGGCGACCGATGTCGATAATCATTAAGGGCATGGAGATGCCAAAGAGTTGCAACTTATGCCCATTCTTTGCCCACAATGAATTGAAATGCTCAATCACACATTATCCGTTTATGAGTGATGAAAGACATACAAGACGGATGTATGATTGTCCTCTCATTGAACTTCCTCCGCATGGTCTGATTGATAAACAGATGCTGTTGCGAAACATCGCAGACAATCAAATGGCAAATTCGGGGCAGAGGCATGACCTTGAGTACGGATTTTGGCAGAGAATGTGGGATTACATCAACGATGCTCCGACCATCATCGAAGCGGAGGAGGAAACAGAATGAACGTAGATCTGACAGGTTTCGAGCCGGTGGATGTGAAAATGCCGTCCGACACTCTGAAAAAGGACGCAATCAAGGGTCCGAGCGGTGAGGTGGTCACCTACTCGCTCCGAGACCGGCTTACATGGGACCAGTTCCGCGATTTGCCGGAGGACCTTAAGAAAGAGTATCTCGAGGGACTAATCAAGCGGTACAATGTGACGCAGACGAGGCTGGCAAAGATGTTCTGCGTAAGCACCCAGTCGATTTACCAGTGCTTTAAGCGATTCGGGCTGAAACCGGCAGCCGGTGCGTTCAAGGAAGCCGAGTGGATAGAGTTCTGCACAGGCAAGTACCCGGAGCCGGTAGCCAAGGAGAAGAAACCGGAGCCGAAAAAGCACGAAAGCACTGAAACGCTGTTGACCGAGGACGAAGCGTATGCGGTCGCCGAGTTTATCGACCTCGGACTGATAGAAGACATCCGGAACGACACCGACATCGACAGCATGCAGTGGCTTATCAACATGGTCCATGCCTACGAGAAGCTGAAAGTGTACGGCAAATACAAAGGGGTGACTGGATGAGTGGCTTCGAGTCCGGAGTGACCGCCTACGTGCACGGCGTGGCACTCGTTGAAATCTACTTCCCTGTCGACTCCAAAGGGAACGAGTATTGC
>RHMF01000212.1_pt1 | contig 24111 bp, 20 predicted proteins | sample 5365151 | NCBI WGS metagenome assembly RHMF01 (sample SAMN10266501, study PRJNA497801) | feces metagenome | isolation source: feces | host: Bos taurus | place: China: Prairie of Fairy Mountain | collected 2017-08-14 | reverse complement strand
AGGAACTGAAATCGCCGCTAAAATGGGGCTTATTCTTGTTGACACCAAGTATGAATTCGGAAAGAAGGACGGCAAGATCTATCTCATGGATGAGATCCATACTCCTGACTCATCACGCTACTTCTATGCTGAGGGATATGAGGAGCGTCTTGCAGCAGGCGAGAAACAGAAGCAGCTTTCCAAGGAATTCGTACGCGAGTGGCTCATGGCCAACGGTTTCCAGGGTCAGGAAGGCCAGGAAGTTCCTGAGATGACCGAGGACATCGTCAATGGTATTACAGACAGGTATGTAGAGCTGTATGAAAACATTACAGGGGAAAAGTTCGAAAAGGCTGAAGGCACTGACATTCAGGCCCGTATTGAGCAGAACGTAACGAACTGTCTGGCATCACTTTAAGACCCACCCGATACGGAAACATCATGAAACGGCTGACCACTTTATTAATAGCAGTATTATTCTGTATCTGCGCACAGGCCAAGCTTGTACCATCCAACCTTTTCAGCGACGGAATGGTCCTTCAACAGAACACCGAGGCAAAGATATGGGGTTGGGCGACACCTGGTTCACAGATCACTGTATCCACTTCATGGAACGGCAGATCATATCGTGCCAAGACTGACAACAGCGGATACTGGGCTGTATATACTGCCACTCCTTCAGCAAGCTACACTCCTTATTCGATGACCATAAAGGGAGATGGTGAAACCATTAGGATCAATGACGTCCTCATAGGAGAAGTATGGTTCGCATCAGGACAGAGCAACATGCAGATGCCTATGATGGGCTTCTTCAACTGCCCTGTGGAAAATTCCCTGGATTATATCACCGGACCTGCAGCTAAGGAAAAGATCAGAATGTTCAATGTTCCGGCAATACAGTCATACGAGCCTCTGAACAATGTAGAAGGCGCATGGAAAGGAGCTGATCCTGAATCGATTCCTTACATGAGTGCGGTAGCATACTTCTTTGCTCACAAGCTCAATGAGGTGATTGACATTCCTATAGCGATAATCAACTGCGCGTATGGCGGAGCAAGAATAGAGAGCTGGACTCCGAAGGAGATTCTCGAAACTTATCCGGACGAAGATCTCAGCCGCGAAAGGATAGAGTCACTGATACATTACCACAGACCATATCTCGCGTACAACGCAATGTTCAATCCGACAAAGGGTTATACTGCAAAAGGATTCATCTGGTATCAGGGCTGCTCCAATGTAGGCAAGCACGAACAGTTCTGTGAAAGAATGACGAATATGGTCAATCACTGGAGAGAGTGCTGGGGAGATACAGAAGCCAAGATGCCTTTCTACATGGTGGAGCTTGCCCCTTACCGCAACAAGCCACAGACGGCTATCTCATATTATTCCCTTCTACGTCAGGCTCAGCACGAGACAGCAAAGTCAATTCCGAATTGCGGCATAGTTGTCACAAACGATCTGGTAGAATCATACGAGCAGGACAACATCCACCCTGCCAAGAAAAAGGAAGTCGGAGACAGACTTGCATGCATGGCATTACACCGCAACTACGGATACAGCCATATTCCATGCGATAGTCCTGAGGCAGTAAGATGCTACAGAATGCAGAACAGCAACGAGCTTGCAGTAGAGCTGACAAATACCGGCAACGGCATGAACCGTTGGATGGAGATAGAGGGTCTGGAAGTCGCTGGAAGCGAGGGGATTTTCTATCCTGTGACCTATGCTTATTTCGAATGGGAGCCGAAAGTGCTTCGTATCAGATCCGAATTCGTTCATGACCCTTGCGAAGTACGCTACGGTTGGGGGGATTTCAAGCCTGGCAATCTGAAGAATACCGAAGGACTTCCTGTGGCACCATTCTGGGTAAAAATCGAGAAATAGACAAGACATGAAAGGAGTATATGTATTTTTAGCAGACGGTTTCGAGGTATCTGAAGCCCTCACTACCGTCAACATGCTTCGCAGGGGCGGAGTCAATGTAAAGACCGTATCCATCTACGACGACAGGATCGTTACAAGCTCAAACCGCATTCCTGTTGTTGCAGACATGGCTTTCGGCGAATTCAGGGCATCGACTTCATTCGGTCCATGTCTCCCGACAGACGTAATGATCTTCCCTGGAGGAATGCCTGGTTCAGCAAATCTTGCAGCTTTCCCTAAGCTTATGGACATAATGCAGCAGCATTATGCCGAAGGCGGTACATTGGCAGCGATCTGCGCAGCTCCGAGTGTCGTTCTGAGCCTTCTGCCTGAACTTGAGGGCAAGAAGATGACATGCTACGACGGATTTGAAGATGCGCTTATCGCAAAAGGTGCAGAGTATGTGAAGGAAGGCGTTGTCAAAGACGGCTGCCTCATCACAGGTCGCGGACCTGGCTGGGCCGTAGATTTCGGACTCGCGATTCTCGCCCATATCAAGGGTGATGAGATTGCAGCAAAGGTCAAGGCAGGCCTGATGCTCTGATGAACATAGTGTATTAAAACCAGAATGATATGGAATTTAAAGGTAAAACTGCCCTTATCACCGGAGGTGGAACAGGTATTGGAGAGGCCATGGCCTACCAGTATGCAATGAAGGGCACTAATGTCATTCTTACAGGACGTCGTATCGAAGTGCTGGAGAAGGTTCAGAAGAAATGTATCGAGTTAGGAGTGAATGCCTGGTATCATACCGTTGACGTTGAAAAGACCGAATCGATTGACGGACTCGTCGCATGGGTAAAAAGCGAGGGACATCAGATAGACTTCCTTCTCCTGAACGCAGGCATATCTCAGAGGGCACTGACTCTTGAAACAGATATCAGCGTTGACCGCAGACTTATGGAAGTGAATTATTTCGGTGGTATCTATCTCGTCAAGTCCCTTAAGGACATGTTCATTGAGAGAGGTGTACACATCGCTGTAGTTTCTTCGGTATCAGGAGTATTCGGTTTCCCTGTACGTTCTGCATATTGTGCTTCAAAGCATGCGATTCATGGTTTCTATGAGACCATTGCCCTTGAGTATCCGCAGATCAAGACTACGATAATCATTCCTGGACGTATCCATACCGATGTCTCTAAAAACGCACTTGACGGAAACGGCAAGGCTACGGGCATCATGGATCCTGGTCAGGCTAACGGATATGATGTCAATAAATGTGCAAAGGTGGCGATCCGCGCAATCGCCAGAGGAAGGCACCAGAAGGTGATCGGAGGTTTTGACACCATCATGGTTCCGTTCTACAAATATGTGCCTTGGCTTTTCCGCCTTATCGCACGAAACGTTTCAGCTAGATGACAATGGCATCCCCGCAGCTCTATTGTCAACCCGAGTGAGCGAAGCGAGTCGAGGAATCTAAAAACAGTGATTATGACAAAAAGAAAAGTGATCTGCGGAGTACAGCAGGTCGGAATCGGAGTAAGAAATGTCGAAGAATCCTGGGCATGGTATAAGGATGTCTTCGGATTTGACATAAAGTTGTTCGGTGATGTCGGTGTTGCAGAAAGAATGCTTCCATACACCGGAGGCAAGCCACAGCCCAGATATGCGATTCTGGTGCTCAATCTCCGAGGAGGAGGAGGATTCGAAGTTTGGGAACCACGCGGACGAGAATTGAACTATATTCAGTTCACACCGGAGTTCGGTGACTACGGAATATTCTGCTGCAAGGTAAAGTCACGTGATGTACGTGCGGCATATGAAGAAATGAAGAAAAAGGGAGTAAACATACTCACGACTCCTCAGGCAAACCCTGCCGGCAAGGAGCATTTCTTCGTCAAGGACCCATGGAACAATATTTTCGATGTTGAATCTGACGATTATTGTTTCTACAATGAGAACAAGAATACAGGAGGAAACAACGGAGCGACCCTTGGAGTATCCGACATGGACAAATCGATCAAGTTCTACGGATCCATCATGGACTATGACAAGGTTGAATATGATGTTACTGATGTATTTGATGATCTTAAAGGTGTTCCCGGAGGTCAGTACAAGCTCCGCAGAGTCATGCTTACGCGTTCAAAGCCAATCGAAGGTCCGCTCAGCCAGATTATGGGTACATCACACATTGAGCTTATCCAGAGAATAGCGGATGATGGAGTTCCGGCTCCTCGCAAGCTTTACGAAGGACGTCTCTGGGGTGATCCGGGATTTATCCATCTCTGCTTTGACATCAGAAACATGGAGGAGATCCGAAAGGCTGCAGCTGAGTTCGGACACGAATTCGTTTGTGATGGAGGCAGGGACTTCAAGATGGGAGAGGCTAATGGCCATTTCACTTATATCGAAGATCCCGACGGCACACTCATCGAGTTCGTAGAGACATTCAAGATTCCGATACTCAAGAAGTTAGGAATCTATCTCCATCTCGAGAACAGAGACGACTTGAAACCGCTTCCGGCATGGATACTCAAATGTCTCAGATTCATGAAAAGCAAATAGCAATAAAGACTGGGCTAACGAAGCTCAGTCTTTATTATTTCTTCATATAGATTACGGCATCCTTCCTCAAGAAGATCCAGAACCAAGCTGAAGCCTTCTGCCCCCATATAATACGGATCCGGGACATATGAAATCTTATGAGTCTTGAAGTAACTTGCCATTCTTCTGATCTTGTGGGTAGCCTCGACGGAAGGAGCCAGATGCATCAGGTCTTCATAATTCTGATCATCCATCGCTATGATCAGGTCGAAATCCAGAAAATCAAGACTTGATACCGGACGTGCTCTGTGAGTCAGAGCAAAACCTCTGTAAAGAGCGGCATTCCTCATACGACGATCCGGAAGTTCTCCTCTGTGGCCGCTGTATGTTCCGGCAGAATCAGCTGCAATCTTCTCCTGCATGCCGTTTTCACTGACCACATGTTCGAATATTCCCTGCGCGGCCGGAGACCTGCAGATGTTCCCCAGGCACACGAAGAGGACTTTGTATTTGCTGCTTACATCTTCCATCATTTCACAATTATCCTTTCTATTCTCCTCGGCACCGAAGTCAGAATCTCATATGGGATCGTACCAAGAATATCAGCAAGTTCAGTAATTGTAGGGTCTTCACCGAAAATGGTGACCGTATCCCCTACCTTGACATCTATGCCTGTCACATCAAGCATGCACATATCCATACAGATGTTTCCGATCGTAGGGACCTTATGCCCGTTGACTGTAAAGAAACCTTTACCGCGGGAAAGATGACGATCTACTCCGTCTGCATAACCGACCGGAATAGTTGCAATGACAGTACCCTCCGGAGCGATCTTACCATGACGTCCATAGCCTATGGTTCCGTCTGACGGCTGCAATGTCTTGATCTGAAGAATCTTACACTTGAACGATGCGACAGGGCTCAACTGATTGCCAGGAATTGCACTGACACCGTATATACCGATACCAAGACGCACCATATCGAACTGATACTGAGGGAATCTTTCAATTCCAGCAGAGTTCAGGATATGATACAGAGGCTTATAACCTATGGCATGGGTAAGCTTGTCTGCATTTTCACGGAAGAGAGTCACCTGATCCAGAGTGAATTCATCACAAGAAGGATCATCAGCTGCGGCCAGATGCGAATATACTGACTTCACCTTGACTGTCCTGCATGTCGAAAGGAAGTCTATGAGTTCCTGCATTTCCTCAGTCATGAATCCTAGTCTGTGCATGCCGGTATCAAGCTTGATATGGATCGGGAAGTCCGACATCCCCCTCTTCTGAAGCACCTCACACAAGATCCTGAGAGAATACATATTAGGTATTCCCGGCTCAAGTCCGTAATTGATTATCTGTTCGAATGAATCGGTTCCCGCTGTCAGGACCATGATCGGAGACTTTATTCCTGCCTGACGGAGTTCTATACCCTCGATAGGATAAGCCACAGCGAGGTAATCAGCTCCAGCCTCTTCCATCAGAGATGCGAACTGCACTGCACCATGGCCATATGCATTGGCTTTTACCAATACAAGTAGCTTTGTCGAAGATTCCAGCTTCGACCTGAAATATCTGTAATTTTCAAGACACCCGTTCAGATCGATCTCGAGCCTTGAAAAGTCACTGCTTATATACATTGTTTACTTTAAATAAAACCGGCCACAAAATTAAGAAATATTCTGACATAATATCCTATTTTTGCGACAGGCTTGGTTTTTGCACATATATGCGCCGGCTATGACATTGAAGAACTCCTGCAAGAACAGGACAAAATGTCAGTTCAGACAGATTATTAACGATTAAACTTATACAAATATGAACATCTGGATCATTATGATCATCATCATGGCCCTCAGCTTCATCGTTCAGCAGATGCTGCAGAGCCGTTTCAACAAGTACTCAAGGGTAGGCCTGCCTAGCGGTATGTCAGGAGCAGAAGTCGCTCAGAAAATGCTCCATGACCATGGTATCTATGACGTAAAGGTCGTGCCGACAAGCGGTATGCTTACAGACCATTTCAATCCTCAGACAAAGACTGTCGCTCTCAGTGAGAGCGTATATGCAAGCAGAAGCGTTGCAGCTGCAGCCGTTGCAGCTCACGAATGCGGACATGCTGTACAGCATGCATACGGATATGCTCCGCTTAAGATGCGTTCAGCCCTTGTTCCTGTCGTGAACTTCGCCTCAAATATAGTTCAGTGGGTACTTCTTGCAGGAGTACTGATGATAAATCGTTTTCCGGGACTGCTTTGGTTTGGAATAATATTGTTCGCGACAACGACATTATTCAGCTTAATCACCCTGCCGGTCGAGATAAATGCCAGCAGCCGCGCCATAGGTTGGCTGACTCAGTCAGGAATCACAGACGGCCAGACACGCCCTATGGCGATAGATGCGCTCAAATGGGCTGCATATACATATGTAATAGCTGCCTTAGGATCTTTAGCGACCCTTTTCTATTACATCGGATTGGCACAAAGAGACAGGTAAAGATTACTTTACCTTAGATATCTCAGACGGTCTCTTGACAGCTTTATGAGCTGCTTTCTGAGCAGCTTTACACTCCTTGGGGGTCATACCTTCCGGACAATAATCATTGCCGACAGGGTTGACTCCCAAAACTTTCTCCAGCCATGTGCAGGCTGCGACATATCGTCCATGAGGACGGCTCAGATGATATCCGTCACGAGTAAGATCATCACCGAGGAATGAAGATGTCCTGGCATTCTGAATGGCAGTACCTGACGGAATGACCATTTCGATACCGACCTTAGGAGTCTCCTGATTTACAGTAGCGACAATAGCATCATACATCTTCATCTGATCCTTGTCATAGTTCACAAAGTTCTTATGAGATGAATCCTTGGAATATGCCCATGTCTGATGGAACATCACAACTGCATCGGCAGGAACTCTTTCCCGGATGAACTGTACAAGCTCCGGAAGCAGAACATATGACTCAGGAATGCCGGAGAACGGGCTGGATTGCTGTACGCTGATATAATCCCAATCTTCTTCTGCAAGAACCTTTTCAAGAGTATATTTCTTGATTTCAGTCATCTTACCCTGAGGATCGAACTTACGATATCTGTAATCGGCAATGTCGCCACGAAGATTCCTTACATGCCTTTCGATCGAGCAACCCCCGATATACATATTACCTATAACGACAGTAAGTCCTTCTGCACGAGCCAGATCAGACAAATGCTCCTCAACAGCATCTTCCGAAAAGCTGTTTCCGATAGCAAGGACCTTAAGTGTATCAGGCTGAGAAGCCCAGGAGCATACCACAAAAGAAAGGATCATGCTCAATACCAGCAATGTTTTTTTCATATTAATTATTTCTTAGTGACTTTATCAGCAGTAAGATAGACATCGGCCAGCGGTATGATCACCATGATATCAAGGAAAGCCAGCATTGCCACAGCTCCGAACGCACCGATTGTCAAAGCCATCGCCAGAGCATAAAGGAATGACAATGCATGCAGGAGAATGGCGGCAATCGCAAGGAGAAGCCATAACTTGAAAGGAACGATGCGATAAAGAACGATTCCAGCGACTGCGAATGTCAAAGGAACAAAGAACATTATATTCTCACCAAGTGTGAAAAGAAGCGCCGCGCTGAGGACGAACATAAGGGTCAATACCGCATAAAGAGTATTGAATGCATGCTTTGCGACTGCATTGACAGATGCACTGGCACGCATGGATCCGGAAGCCATACGGACTGCCTTCTGTCTGCCTGAAACATATACAAGCACAGAAACGGCCGCAAGAATGACAACTGATACAATCATTGCAACATTGTCGAATGTAATTCCATGGATAACACCAAATGGCTTGAACCTGGCTCCAGCTATCAATGCGCTCAGATAAGCGACAAGTTCTCCAAGAGCCAGCACACCCAAGGCACAACCTAATATTACGATTGATGATTTGAAGATCTTGCCAGCCTTGAGTCTGCCACGTACTCCTTCAAAGGCAAGAGCAAGAAGGAAGAGTATGAAAACAAGAACGTTTACTACCTTATATGTACCCTTGCTGAAGTTGAAGAGACCGAATAAAGGGATTGTGAAATTGACGGTATCCGCATCTGCCTTGAAATAGCTGCGGTCTGAATATTTCTCGTCAGTAAGGTATTCTAAAGTGACAGGAAGGACCTGTGCGCCATAATGCTGAATGGACTTGCTGCTGATATTGCTGAAATTATCCAGATCAGTATGATAATGATTGACATCAGCGATAGTCGAGAAGTTCATGCCTGGAACATGATCCTTCACAATAGTGAAGTCAGTGAAGTTCGGCATGAAGTTATAGACAACGGTAGTAAGTGAATATGTGAACGGATAATCAGCTGCCTTTGCATAGAGTTCCATCACCTTCTCATTGCCCGGACATGTCTCGAACAGAAGAGCAGGGCCCCACGGACCACGTGCTTCAAGATTGATCATGAATCCGACATTATCGAACACTTCCCTATTGTTTTCCCAGATGGCAGTCATGCCCATCATTCCGACTTCCTCGGCATCAGTAAAAAGGACCTTTACACCCTGTTTCCAGTCCTGTCGTACCTTCAGAGCCTGGCTTACGGTCTCAAGAATCACTCCGACTCCATAACCGTCATCAGCTGCGCCATATGACCATACGGTATCCTTAGGCATCGGCTGGGAATATCTTGAATCATAATGCGCAACAAAAAGGAGGTAGGTCGTATCTTCCGATGCTTCAAGAGGCGGGAACTCAGCAAGTACATCCACTGCATCGAATGTATAGACAACATGCTTGTTCTTAGGCCCTACAAGCGAATCGTACTGATAAAGCTTGACTGTATCTGCTCCAAGTTCCTCAAGTCTGCCGATGAGATAGTCACGTACGACTGCCCTTTCAGCAGGATGAGCCACTGAATGATGTTCTTTTGAAATAACTTCGATATCCTTGACGACTCTGGCTGCTGAAAAGCCTTCAGCATCAATGGAAGCTGCATTCGGCCTGGTAAGCACTCCGTATGCCAGAAGTCCTGCCATGATAATTGTAACTGCAAGGATAAATGGTCTTAATCTGTTCATGTTCAAATGGTTTTAGTACATATAACTATGGGCCGAACCGAGGTTCAGCCCACAAATATAATGAAAAAACGACAACCTTGGGATTAAAGGAGGTTATCCTTCTCGATATCTTTGAAATATCTGTATGTATTGACCTTCAGCTCGCCTACTGCAAGTTCATCAGCAACAATGATTCCATGAGGATGAGCCTGGAGAGCAGAAAGGGTACACTTGTGAGAATAAGCTCCCTCGATAGCCTCACGAAGAGCATTCGCCTTCTTGTGACCGAATGCGAGAACAAGCACTTCCTTAGCGTCCATGACAGTACCGACTCCTACTGTGAGAGCTGTTGCAGGAACCTTGCTTACATCACCGTCAAAGAAACGTGAATTCACAAGAATCGTATCATAGGTAAGACTCTTGATCCTGGTTCTTGATACGAGTGAAGAGAATGGCTCGTTGAACGCAAGGTGACCGTCCTCACCTACACCGCCCATGAAAAGGTCAATACCGCCGGCAGCTACGATCTTTGCCTCATATGCGGCACATTCAGCAACAAGATCCTCTGCATTTCCGTTAAGGATATTGATATTTTCCTTAGGTACATTCACATGGTCAAAGAAGTTTCTTGCCATGAATGAATGATAGCTTTCAGGATGCTCCTCCGGAAGTCCTACATACTCATCCATGTTGAATGTGATGACATTCTCGAAAGACACTTCACCAGCCTGATACATGCGGATAAGCTCCTTGTAAGTTGCGATCGGAGTACCACCGGTAGGAAGTCCAAGAACAAACGGTTTATCTGTCACGGCAGCCTTCGCCTTGATGCGCGACACAATATACTTGGCGGCCCAAACTGCACCATTCTGAGCATTCTGTTCAATGATAAGTCTCATATCTGTCTATTAATGTTTAAAAAAGTTTCACAAACACCTCGATAGCTTGGTATTCAGCCATTCCGAGTTCATCATAAAGTCTTGCTGTATTCTGAGTTCTCTCTTCTGCTCTCTGCCAGAATTCGCGAGGGTCGTCACCTGGGAACGGCACGATATCCTTCTGTGAAAGGTGGCGGTAAATCGCATGACGTTTCTTGATCACTTCATCAGGGCTGAGAGGAACTGCCATATCGACCTTTCCGAGTTCCCACTCCATCCATGCTCCTCTGTAAAGCCATACATGACACTCTGAAAGCCATGCCTCATCCTTAAGCTGGTTGATTGCCTCAAGTACAGCTTCAGTACATACGCGATGGGTTCCATGAGGGTCGGCAAGGTCACCGGCAAGATAAATCTGATGCGGCTGCACCTTCTGAAGAAGATCTACGATGATATCGATATCCTTCTGAGTCCTTTCACCCTTCTTGATGCCACCGGTCTCGTAGAACGGAAGATTGAGGAAATGAGCATTTGTCTCATCATTCAGGCCGAAAGAACGGACAGCACTCTTGGCCTCACTACGACGGATAGCGCCCTTAAGCTCGAGAAGAGCCCTTGGCTCCGGCTCACCTGCCTTCTTTGAAGCGATGATCTGCTTCACCTCATCGAAACGGTCGCCGAAACCAAGCTCGCGAGCCGCATCCATATGCTGAAGCACCACATCATCATGAACGGCCACATTACCCGAAGTCTCATAAGCTACATGGACATCATGTCCCTGCTCCACAAGACGGATGAATGTACCACCCATAGAGATCACATCGTCATCAGGATGTGGAGAGAAGATCACCACTCTCTTAGGGAACGGAACAGATGGAACAGGCCTTGTGCTGTCATCAGCATCAGGCTTTCCGCCCGGCCAGCCTGAAATAGTATGCTGAAGGTCGTTGAACACCTTGATATTTATCTGATCGTATGAATCGATCTTCTCGAGAAGCTCGCCCAGTCCGTTTGAAAGATAATCACCCTGAGTAAGCTTGAGGATAGGCTTATGTACAATCTCACTGAGCCATACAACAGCCTTGCGCACGAATTTAGGAGTCCATTCACATGGTCCCACAAGCCATGGAGCCACATTTCTAGTCAGAAGAGAAGCTGAGTTCTCATCCACATAGAATGAAATGTTCTCATGTCTCTGGAGATAAGATGCCGGACATTCCGGATTTACCTTGTCCTCGACGACTTTCTTCACGATACCGGCTTTATCCTCGCCCCATGCGATAAGAACGATCTTCTTTGCGCTGAGCATAGTGGAGATACCCATTGTGATCGCTGTACGAGGAGTAGCATCAACATCACCGCCGAAGTTCTTTGCCTGCCTCTTCCTTGAATTATAAGACAGAAGGACAGTTCTTGTACGGCTCTTCTCTGTAGAACCGGCCTCGTTGAAACCTACCTGGCCCTTCTCTCCTACTCCAAGCACAAGAAGGTCAAGTCCCTTGGCAAGTCTGTCAAAGTCAGCATTTGCCTCAGTCACTGTATCTCTGACCTCAGTGTGTCTTGGGATATGTACGTTCTCAGGCTTCACATCAATATGATTGATGAGTTCCTCTATAAGCCTTTTGTTACGGCTCTGAGATGGAGCTGGAGCAGGATAATATTCATCAATGCTGAATATCTCTACATTCTTGAATGACACATCTCCAGCCTTATGGCGTCTTACAAGCTCCCTGTAAAGAGAGACAGGGGAAGTTCCGGTAGTCAGACCTAATCTGAAAACACCAAAACTGCCGTTGATGGCATTGATGATTTCGTCTGCTAAGTCTGCGCAAGCTATTTCTTCATCTTCAAAGATATTGGCAGGTATCCTTTCAAAGCTATGAAGGATGCCCTTAGGAAGACCGGCCTCTATAAGTCCGCCGTCTTTAGGCAAAGAGAATTTCTTCATGGTTATTATTTGTTAATTAATTCCACAAAGATATGAATTTATCTTATCTAAAACAACCGGTTTATCTAAGTTCTGTAACTGCACAGCCGTCCATATCACCATAATCGAGATTCTCTCCGCACATCGCCCATATGAAAGTATAGTTTCTGGTTGCACATGCAGAATGGATGCTCCATTCAGGAGAGATGACAGCCTGTTCGTTCTTCATCCATATATGCCTTGTCTGATCTGGCTGTCCCATGAAATGACATACAGCCTGATCCTCAGGAAGTTCAAAATAGAAGTAAACTTCCATACGGCGTTCATGAGTATGGGCCGGCATCGTATTCCATGTACTTCCCGGCATCAGCTCAGTCATGCCCATCTGAAGCTGGCATGAAGGAACCACCTCCTTGACAAGCATCCTGTTGATCACACGATGATTGCTTTCCTCAAGGCAGCCAAGTTCCATCTTTACAGCTTCTTCACGGGTTGTAAGATGGTCTGGATATGTCATATGTGCCGGAGCCGAACAGAAATAGAATTTCGCAGGTCTCTCAGGATCAAGGCTCTCGAATGTCACCCTTCTGTCTCCTCTGCCAAGATAAAGTGCCTCTTTAAAATCCATCGGATATGTTTCGTCACCGGCCTTGACAAATCCTTTCCCGCCTACATTGAATATACCCATCTCACGTCGTCCAAGGAACCAGTCATTGCGAAGTATGTCAATCGGTTCGAGTTCCACGACTTCGTTGACCGGCATCACGCCACCGGCAATCATACGGTCATGCATGGTATAAACAATATTCACTTCATCAGCTGAAAACACTTTTTCGATCAGATAATGCTCCCTGAGCTGACAAGTATCATAATGCATTGCATCCATCGGATGAGATGCAAATCTCACTTCACTGTTCGTTTTCATCTTTATAGAGTTACACCTGATTTGAATATAGCTATCTCGCTATATCCTGATTTCTCATTGTTCGTATGCTTGCCCGATGCCAAATCGAGAACAAATCCGATGAAAGCTTCATCCACCTCCTCAACCGGACTGCCATCTACAATGGCACCAGCATTGAAATCTATCCACAACGGCTTGTTTACAGCAAGAGTGGTATTTGTGGATATCTTGGCTGTCGGTACGAATGTGCCGAAAGGAGTACCTCGGCCTGTCGTAAAGAGAACGATCTGACAACCGGCGGCAGCCAGAGCCGTTGATGCGACAAGGTCATTTCCAGGTGCGCTGAGAAGATTCAGGCCTTTGGTCTTAAGACGGTCACCATACAGCAGGACATCACGAACGATGGAATTACCTGACTTCTGGGTACATCCGAGAGACTTTTCTTCCAATGTCGATATTCCTCCCGCCTTGTTGCCTGGAGAAGGATTCTCGTAAACAGGCTGGTCATTCTTCATGAAATAAGCCTTGAAGTCATTAATGAGATGGACAGTCTTGTCGAATGTAGCCTCATCCTGACAACGGGACATGAGGATTGTCTCAGCCCCGAACATCTCAGGCACCTCAGTAAGGACGGTGGTACCACCTTGAGCGACAATCCAGTCCGAGAAACGTCCCAGAAGAGGATTGGCAGTAATTCCGGAGAATCCGTCAGAGCCGCCGCATTTCAGTCCGACCTTCAGCTCGCTTACAGGAATGTCTTCCCTCCTGTCGTCCTTAGCCGCCTGGGCTATCTCACGCAAAAGATTCAATCCGTATTCAACTTCATCGCCCTGTATCTTCTGTGATTCCATGAACTTCACACGTGTTTCATCGACTGCACCTACCAGTTCCCGGAATGCTCCAAGCTGGTTATTCTCACAGCCGAGGGCGACGACAAGTATACCGGCCGCATTAGGATGGTGAACCATATCCGCAAGTATCTTCCTTGTATTCTCATGGTCCCCGCCTAGCTGAGAACAGCCATAATTATGAGGGAAAGCGATCACCTTCTCAATGCCCGGATAAGCCTCAAGTTCAGTCTCAAACCGTTTCTGGATATTCTGAACGACTCCGTTTACGCATCCTACAGTCGGTATGATCCAGAGCTCGTTGCGGATGCCGGCACGTCCGTCCGCACGACGATAACCCTTGAAAAAAGCCTTCTTCTGAGCAGGAGCTGTCTCCGTAAGATCAGGCTGATAAGAATAATCCAGCAAGCCCTCCAGATTGGTCTTGAGGACCGAATGGTCTATAAGTCCTCCCTGAGGGACATCCTTCAGGAGATGTCCTATCGGGAATCCGTATTTAACGACATCCTCTCCTTCCGCGATATTCCTCAAGGCCACCTTATGTCCTGCTGGAATCCTGTCGAGAGTCTTGATTGAAACACCATCGATGTCGAAGCCGCAACCGGCCTCGACATCATTAATTGCAACGGCCACATTATCGGCCGGATTGATCTTTATGAATTCTGCCATATCAAATCACAGATTTAACTGCTGCACGCATTCCTTCTGCCTGGATAAGCTCCAGATCTGCAGTTACAAGATCTGTAAGACCAGGTATCTCATTCAGGTTCTCGCCCCATATGAACTCAGCTGCGAGAACTCCCTCTGCGACCTTGCGTACATCACCTGTTGCCCAAAGATCCTTGAGAAGTGCGATGATTGCCTCGTCATCGTTAGGAACGATTTCGACATCTCCCCTCTTGCCTCCCTTGTAATACGTGATGATGGCTGCAAGACCGAGTACAAGGCCTTTCGGCAGCTCGCCTTTACGCTCCAGATAAGTCTTGAGACCTGGAAGATCGCGAGTCTTGTATTTAGGGAACGAATTGAGCATGATGCTGGTAACGAAATGCTTCACATATGGATTCACGAAACGCTCGACAACCGAATTTGCGAAAGCCTCAAGTTCTGGTTTCGGAAGATTAAGAGTCTCGAGAAGTTCTCCATACATGACCTTCTTCACGAACTGGCCCACTTCCGGATCCTCGACACACTCCTTTACTGTATCAAGACCTGAAAGATATCCTACTGGAGAAAGAACGGTATGCGGACCATTTAGGAGAGTCACCTTTCTTTCATGATATGGAGCTTCGCTAGGCACAAAGAGCACATTCAGTCCGGCCTTGTCAGCAGGGAACTCCTCTGCTACCGACTCCGGAGCTTCGATTACCCAAAGGTGGAAGATTTCACCCTTGACGACAAGATTATCCTTATAACCGATGCGCTCATGGATCTGGTCGATGGTATCCTTAGGATAGCCGGGAACGATACGGTCCACAAGCGTGCAGTAAACGCCGCATGCTGTCTCGAACCATGTCTTGAAGTCTTCTCCGAGCTGCCACAGTTCGATATACTGATAGATGCACTTCTTGAGTTCTTTTCCATTAAGGAAGATAAGCTCACACGGAAGGATAATCAGTCCCTTTGATGCGTCACCATTGAAATGCTGATACCTGCGATAAAGAAGCTGAGTGAGCTTTCCCGGATATGATGAAGCAGGTTTGTCTTCAAGCTTGCATGACGGATCATATGCGATGCCGGCTTCTGTCGTATTCGAGATCACGAAACGTATATCCGGATTTTCAGCAAGAGCCATGAAATCCTCAAACTGAGTATAAGGATTAAGACCTCCGTTGATGACATCTATCATCTGGATAGAGTCAACTGCCTCACCTTTGTCGATACCCTGAAGATTCACATGATAAAGTCCATCCTGGGAATTAAGCATATCGACCATTCCTTTGGCGATAGGCTGGACGACAACGACACCGGCGTTGAAGTCTGTCTTCTGGTTAGTGTTCCATACGATCCAGTCAACGAATGCTCTGAGAAAGTTTCCTTCGCCGAACTGAATGATCCTTGTCGGATACTGATTGGCCTTTGCCGTCTTTCTGTTTAGTGCTTCCATAATATGTAAATGTTTATTGTTTCGAATGTACAACAGACACAAATATATGAAATTTCCGTGTCCGTTCACGGAAAAATTCCTATATTTATCCCAGAATGATGATTTTTCATATTTTTTTGTAGAATTTTCATACTTGGAAATTCTAGGATTAAGCGAAATTTGCAAAAGAGAAACACTAAATACAGATAACAATGGATTTCCTATCAAAAGTAAAGGACAGCATCGACGGACTGACAGGCGACAAGCCTTTCATTCACGATGACTTCATGCTCACAAACGACTATGCACGTGAGCTCTATCATGAAAGCGCAGAAAAGATGCCTATCATCGACTATCACTGCCATCTCGTCCCAAAGATGATCGCTGACAACTATCAGTTCAAGGACCTTACTGAAGTGTGGCTCGGAGGTGACCACTACAAGTGGCGCGCGATGCGAGGAAACGGTGTTCCGGAAGAATTCATCACCGGTCCACGCGGCAGTTATGAAAAGTTCGAGAAATGGGCTGAGACTGTTCCATACACAATGAGAAACCCGCTTTATCACTGGACTCATCTCGAGCTGGCAAGAGTATTTGACGTATATGATCTTCTCAATCCTCAGACCGCACGTGCAATCTATGACGAGTGTACTGCCAAGCTCCAGACTGAAGAGTTCAGAGGTCAGGAACTGATGAAGAGATTCAATGTCAAGGTCGTATGCACTACTGACGACCCTGCAGACACACTTGAATACCACAAGCAGATCAATGAGAATCCTTTCGGAGTCAAGGTCCTTCCTGCATGGAGACCGGACAAGGCCATGGTGATCGAAAAGCCTGAGCAGTATAAGGAATATATCCAGAAGCTCAGCAACATCTCAGGTGTAGCCATCAACAGCTATCAGGACCTCCTCGATGCCCTTCAGAAACGTCACGACTTCTTCCATGAGATGGGAAGCCGCCTCTCCGACCATGGACTCGAGACATTCTACGCAGAGGACTTCGAGCTCGAGGAGATCGACAAGATCTTCCGCAACACCCTTGCCGGCAAGCAGCCTACATGGGAGGAAGTACTCAAATTCCGCAGCGCTATCCTTCTGGATTTCGCACGTATGGACCATGCAAAGGGTTGGGCGCAGCAGTTCCACATCGGAGCTATCCGCGACAACAACACACGCATGTTCAACATCCTCGGTCCGGATACAGGATATGATGCGATCCACGATGTTCAGTGCGCTGCTGCAGGCCACAAGTTCCTCAACAAGCTTGCTCTCGAGAATAAACTTACAAAGACTATACTCTATAACCTCAACCCTAAGGACAATGAGGTGCTCGCTACAATGGCATACACATTCAACGACGGCACATGCCCAGGCAAGATCCAGCTCGGATCCGGCTGGTGGTTCCTCGATCAGGAGGACGGCATGAAGAAGCAGATGAACGCACTCTCATCACTCGGTCTTCTCAGCCGCTTCGTAGGTATGTTGACTGACTCACGCAGCTTCCTGTCTTATCCTCGCCATGAATATTTCAGAAGAATCCTCTGCAACCTCATAGGTGAAGACATTCAGAACGGAAAGCTTCCTAAGAGCGAGATGGCATTCCTTCATCAGATGGTACAGGATATTTCATACAACAACGCTGACAGATATTTCAATTTCTAACGGATTGACAGCAAGCAAAACGAGGTGGCTCTTTAAAGAACCACCTCGTTTTATTATCCGTGATACCGGAACTTATTCTTCAATCTTCTTATACTTCGGCACAAGAGCCTTCATAGTGGCCCATGCGATAAGATAAGCGACTGCACAGAAGCAGAAAACAATCATATAGCCAGCCTCCTTGCCCTCAAAGCCAAGGAATGAGAATGCTGCTCCAGCGTTTTCCGAATATGTAAAGAGAACACCGGCTCCCTTGTTGATAAGGAATGAGCTGATACCTCCTGCCATGCCTCCGATACCGGTAATGGTAGCGATAGCCGATTTAGGGAACATATCTCCTACAGTCGAGAAGAGGTTTGCAGACCATGCCTGATGTCCTGCACCAGCCAGACCAATGATTATCGCCGGCCACCATGCTGAGAACTGGCCCATAGGCTGAGCGAAGAGTGCGAAGAGCGGGAAGAATGCAAAAATCAGCATAGAGAGCATTCGGCCACTGTACGGATGCATGCCCTTCTTCTCAACAAAGAACTTAGGCAGATAACCTCCGAAAATGGAAATGATGGTCACGATAGCATAGAGGGTGATGATGAGCATCATGCCGGTACCCGATGAAGCCTTGTAACCGAACTGGTCCTGGAAATATGCAGGAGCCCAGAAAAGGTAGAACCACCATACACCGTCTGTAAAGAACTTTCCAGCAATGAAAGACCATGTCTGACGATATGTGAAGCACTTGAGGAAAGGAATGGACTTTGTCTCCTCGGCCGGAGTCTCCGCTACCGGCTCATCCTCGTCCTGCTGTATATATGCAAGTTCCGCCTCGTTGACATGCTTCGATTTCTGAGGCTTGTCATACATGAACACCCAGAATCCCATCCATACGAATCCGAGGGCTCCGATTATGATGAAGGCCATCTCCCAACCGAAGGCAGCGGCAAGTGGCGGGATTGTAGCAGGAGCCACAAGCGCACCTACTGATGCACCGGCATTGAATATCGATGTCGCGAAAGCACGGTCCTTCTTAGGGAAATATTCAGCTGTAGTCTTGATGGCTGCAGGGAAGTTTCCTGCCTCACCCAAGGCAAGAATGCTTCTGGCAGCAAGGAAAAGCCATACGCTGACAGACGCGATGGCAAGAGCCGCACCGGTTCCGGCCTCTACCGCCTTCATAGCCTCAATTGACTCATATCCTTCGATATGCATTGTAGCCCAGCCACAGATTGCATGCACACATGCACCGAAAGACCATACTCCGATTGCCCAAAGATAGCCTTTCTTGGTTCCCATCCAATCCACGAACTTGCCGGCAAAAAGCATTGCAAAAGCATAGAAGAGCGAGAATACGGCTGTAATCGTACCATAGTCACTGTCAGTCCAGTGGAATTCAGGCGCAATGAATTCCTTCCATGTCAGGGAAAGAACCTGGCGGTCCATATAGTTGACGGTAGTTGCCACAAAAAGCAAAACAACCATCCACCAGCGCCAATTTGTCATCAATTGTTGGTTAGTATCCTTTTTCATTAGTTTAGTGTAATTGAATTATAAGCTTCTTATGATTTCAAGAGCCTCCTTGCAGAGTCTGGTAATTGCCTCCCAGTCCTTAGCTGCCACTGCCTCCTTAGGGAAGAGGTTGCTACCCATTCCCACACAGGTAACGCCAGCCTTGAACCAACCTTCAAGATTCTCCTTTGTCGGCTTCACACCACCTGTAACCATGATCTGGCTCCAAGGCATAGGAGCCTTGAGACCCTTTACAAATGCAGGTCCCAGAACATCTCCAGGGAATACTTTGCAAATATCACAACCAAGTTCCTGAGCTTTTCCCACCTCGGAAACAGAGCCGCAACCAGGACAATATGGGACAAGGCGACGGTTGCACACCGGAGCTATCTCCGGATTGAAAAGAGGCCCTACCACAAAATTAGCTCCAAGCTGGAGATAAAGCGCAGCTGTTGGCGCATCGACTACAGAACCTATACCCAATATCATACCCGGAAGCTCCTTGTTGGCGAACTTCACAAGTTCACCGAAAACCTCATGGGCGAAATCTCCTCTGTTCGTAAATTCGAATGCGCGGACTCCGCCTTCATAGCAAGCCTTTACGACTGCCTTTGCAGTCTCGAGGTCCGAGTGATAGAATACCGGTACCATTCCGGTCTCTTTCATTGCAGCTATGACCTGCTGCTTGTTGTATTTTGCCATAACGATATGATTATCTTGAAACTCGTCCTGAACCGTCACCCTTCATAAGGTTCTCCACCTCAGCGACAGTCACCTGATTATAGTCACCGTAAATGGTATGCTTGAGGCATGAAGCCGCTACCGCGAAGTTCAAAGCCTTCTGATCGTCATCTGTAAACGTAAGAAGTCCATAGATGAGTCCTCCCATGAATGAGTCACCACCGCCGACACGGTCAACGATATGAGTTATGTCGTAACGAGGAGACTGATAAAGCGTTCCGTTGCTGTAAAGAACTCCTCCCCATGTGTTATGATTGGCATTTATAGATCCTCTCAAAGTAATGATGACCTTCTGTGCGCGAGGGAATTTAGCCATAAGCTGCTTGCAGACGCTTTCGAATTCTGCAGCATTCACCTCACCATGGGTTGCTGTGACATCAAAGCCTTCAGGCTTGATTCCGAATACCTTTTCAGCATCCTCCTCATTTCCGAGGATAACGTCACAACCTGCAACAAGATCCGGCATGACTTCAGATGCAGTCTTTCCGTATTTCCAAAGGTTCTTTCGATAGTTAAGGTCGCATGACACCTTTACTCCAAGTCTGTTTGCAGCCTGAATAGCCTCAAGGCATACATCTGCAGCACCTTGGCTGATAGCAGGGGTAATACCTGTCCAATGGAACCAGTCCGCACCTTCAAACACCTTCTCCCAATCGATCATACCTTTCTCGATCTGAGCTATTGAAGAATGGGCACGGTCATAAACGACCTTGCTCGGACGCGCCACTGCACCTGTTTCAAGGAAATATATACCGAGACGGTCTCCACCATACACACAATGTCTTGTTCCGACACCATAGCTATGAAGGTCCTTGATACAGCTCTGAGCGATATCATTCTTTGGGAAACGAGTTACGAATTCTGTCTCTATACCATAATTTGCAAGAGAAACTGCGACATTGGCCTCACCTCCACCGAATGTAGCTTCAAACTGCTTGGCTTGTGAAAACCTCAGATATCCAGGTGTCGCCAGACGGAGCATTATCTCGCCGAATGTAATTACTTTAGGCATAATATATATAGATTTAATTAGTTTCACTGACATACAAATATAATATTAATTTCACAAAAAAGCAGTCGCCGAAGCAACTGCTTTATCATCTTGAAGAAAAATCATATTTTATTGTATGAATTTACAAGTTTGAATCAAGGAACCTCACAATCACAGACTGCACTTCCTTGCCACAATGATGTCCGCCATTGAAGAAAACCGTCTGCAACGGCTCGAATGAGGGTTCTGTCCGGACATATGAAGACTGTCTTTCATTATAATCGGAATAATGTTTCTGAAGCTTGCCGAATGCCGGTTCCACCTTTTCTCTAGGAAACAGGTGATCGTCTGCACCATTGAGGAACAACATTGGCTTGGGTGCCAGAAAAAGTCCGATATCCCCAAAGTCAAGCTGCTCACGCATAGGCATCACTGCCATAGAATAATCAGACGGTTTCATACGTTCCTCCCTGTCCAGAGAAGTCATCCATGAAAGAGCGACGCCACACTTCACATCTTTGCAGAAAGCAGCAAGCATCCAGCATCTATGGGCGCCCATAGAAAAGCCGAAGGCACCGATATTTCCATTATCAACGAAAGGCAGACGTCGAAGAAGGCGGACTGAAGCCACATCATCGTTCAACATCTTCTCAGCCCATATGGTTCCATTGGCATGCAAGGAATCATACAATTCCTTCTGACCGTCATAAACCTTATGCTTAAGTTCCTTTATCAAGGTTTTCCTTTCTTTCAATGAAAGTCCTGAATCGGAAACTCCATAGCTGAGTTCCGACCATCTCTGAGCATCTCCAGACGACCGTTCCCCCCAATACAAGGCATCAGCCACGAGGACGACATATCCCAAAGACGCCAAAGAATCCGCCAGATATACTCCATCGAAATTCTTGTCAATCCATTGCTTCGATGACGTCATTATATGGTCATCATCACTGCCAGGAAGGACTGAAGACATAGGTCTCACAAGCTTTTCTTTTCCGATATCGAATCTGGCACCATGGTCATGCAGCATGACAACCGCCGGACATTTCTCAACCCATGAAGCCTTATCAGGTACCAGCAGATAAGCCTTTATACGTTCATCCTTTGCTGCTGAAAATTCTATATATCGGCACTCGTACCCGTCTCTCCTTTCCATAGCCAGCGTCTTGTTCTTCGGTCTGACGCACTTCCCCACCTCAGGGACATAAAGATCCTGCGTCTCCGCATCAACTTTCCCCGCTGATACCAGCATAAGGATCAGTGCCATGATTAGTGACAAACAATGCTTTATCATATGATTGACATCAGTTTTGGCCAGTACTGTTATAGATGACATGCTCTCCGGCTAGAGGGTGCCTGAGCAACACGAAGGCGGGGGTCATCGAATACAGCATACACGACTTCCCCCGCCCCTAAAATACATTTGTCTTATTCTGCCATCAGCTTCTTATACTTGAACCTCTTAGGCTCCTCGTTACCAAGACGTCTCTTCTTGTTCTCCTCATACTCAGAGTAAGTTCCCTCAAAGAAGTAAACCTGCGAATCGCCCTCGAATGCAAGGATATGTGTAGCGATACGGTCAAGGAACCAGCGGTCATGAGAAATCACTACTGCGCAGCCTGCAAAATTCTCAAGACCTTCCTCAAGAGCACGGATCGTATTTACGTCAACATCATTGGTCGGCTCGTCAAGAAGAAGCACGTTACCTTCGTCCTTGAGTGTCAGGGCAAGATGAAGACGGTTTCTCTCACCACCCGAAAGGATACCGCACAGCTTTTCCTGATCTGCACCTGAGAAATTAAAACGAGACACATATGCTCTTGCATTCACTTCTCTCTTGCCCAGCTTCACGAATTCCGAATTTTCAGCAATAGTCTCATATACAGTCTTCTCAGGATCAATACTCTTATGTTGCTGATCCACGTATGCGATCTTCACAGTCTCACCTATAGTGATTTCACCAGTATCCGGAGTATCGAGTCCCATAATGAGACGGAAGAGCGTGGTCTTTCCTGCACCGTTTGGACCGATAACGCCTACGATACCTGCAGGAGGAAGTACGAAATTGAGGTTTTCATAAAGGAGCTTGTCTCCATATGCCTTGGATACATTCTTGAACTCGATCACCTTGTTACCGAGTCTTGGACCGTTAGGAATGAATATCTCAAGGTTAGCTTCCTTCTCACGTCCGTCATCTGCAGCAAGTTTCTCATATGCACCCAGACGAGCCTTAGACTTGGCATGACGCGCCTTAGGAGCCATGCGGACCCATTCCAACTCTCTTTCGAGAGCCTTGCGGCGCTTGCTCTCCTGCTTTTCTTCCTGAGCAAGGCGGGTACTCTTCTGGTCAAGCCACGAAGAATAATTGCCTTTCCAAGGAATTCCCTCACCTCTGTCAAGTTCGAGGATCCATCCTGCTACATTGTCAAGGAAATAACGGTCATGGGTAACAGCAATGACTGTACCCTTATACTGCTGAAGATGAGCCTCGAGCCACTGGATACTCTCAGTATCAAGGTGGTTGGTAGGCTCGTCAAGAAGAAGCACATCCGGCTGACGAAGAAGAAGACGGCACAAAGCGACACGACGACGCTCTCCACCGCTCAAAGTTGAAACCTTTGCGTCAGATGGAGGACACTGAAGTGCGTCCATAGCCCTTTCGAGCTTTGAATCTATCTCCCAGCCTCCACAATTCTCTATCTTCTCGGTAAGCTCGCCCTGACGCTCGATAAGAGCCGCCATTTCATCATCAGACATAGGCTCACAGAACTTCATGTTGACCTCCTCATACTCCTTGAGAATATCCATGACTTCCTGAACACCCTCCTGAACGACCTCAATCACAGTCTTGTCCGGATCCATCTGAGGTTCCTGCTCAAGATATCCTACCGAATAGCCCGGAGCCCATACGACCTCTCCCTGATATCCCGTCTCTATACCGGCTATGATCTTCATGAGCGTTGACTTACCCGAGCCATTGAGACCCACAATACCGATCTTCGCTCCATAAAAGAATGAAAGATAGATATCCTTGAGGATCACTCTGTTATTGTGAGGCAGGATCTTGCCCACCCCGTTCATCGAAAAAATAATCTTCTCGTCTGCCATAAATGACTATAGTTTAATTAAATATTCAATT
>RHMF01000998.1_pt1 | contig 24131 bp, 45 predicted proteins | sample 5365151 | NCBI WGS metagenome assembly RHMF01 (sample SAMN10266501, study PRJNA497801) | feces metagenome | isolation source: feces | host: Bos taurus | place: China: Prairie of Fairy Mountain | collected 2017-08-14 | reverse complement strand
GAGCGGTTGATGTCAGTTCGTGTTCTACTGCATAACTTGCTCCGTGCAGATATGAAAATACCATCTGCCGCTGAACATGATCGTAGATTTTGGATGCTCCTGTTCTATCTGGCAGCATCTCTGCAGTGGTTGTCATTTTGTAAAGCATATCTGATTCATGAACTTTATAGAAGGCCTTGGATTCTTCGATAGCACGATCCACTAGATCTCTATCGTATATTGTGCATAGAAATTCTTTATCTGTCATATCCCAAATAATAATTATTTTTTTATGCGTATTTATAAATTGATTTATAGTTATTGAATACTTCTACTATCTCTTCATCAGTGTGGCTTTCGGGATGGATCCAAGCCTGCATTTCATCTTCGTCATATTCATTGTCGCTGCCGAGACACCAGCCCATCTCTGCGAGCATTCTGATTTCTGATGGTGAGAGGTTGAACCCTGATAGTTCGATACCCCACTCATCGTGTTCTGCCCAATCCATCACGACGCCGCCTGCTTCGTGTTCTGCCAGAATGTTAAATGTTTTTGCTAAATCCGTGTATGTCATATATAAAAATTATTATTTATTCATCAGACTCGCCAAATAGTTCTTCTTGATTTTTCAATACCCACTCATAAACTCCAATAAGGTATTCAATATCCATACTCTTTAATGGAATATAATAGTTTTCATATAAACCACATCCAATAAAAAGAATATACTCATTTCCTTTTACATTACATAACTCTATACCATCAAGTTCAAATGTATCTATATCATTGACGATAATAGGTCTGTCGCTAAAACCACAACAATCAATTTCTGTTATATTGTTTTGTTTTAGTATATTGATAAGTGTGCTTTCAATGTTATTTCTAACATTTACAATCTGCTCTTTCAAAGTGTTGATAGCATCTTTCATAATTGTTGTTGTTTATTGTTCTTATTTCTTAATACAAATATAACAATAAAAAATGAAACCACCAAATATTTTTGATGATTTCATTGAAAAAATAATAATTATTTTTTTTTTTAGAAATATTTAGTTGATAGCGATATAATGATTTGATGCCGTGAATTGCTCTCCTGATGACGAAGTGGTTAGATGTAAGGTTCAGGAGAGATTATATCATGTCTTCCTGGTAAATGCTGACGGCGATATGAAATCAGATGCTGTAGAAAAAAGAGATGCCAAGTCATTGACGAGGCATCTCCGAAGAATTAAATATTAATCGAATATAGTCATAGTCTTTTTATTCCCTCTAACCTTCCCAAGCTGTCCAATAGAGTTCATCTTCATCTGTGTTTTCAAATCGTGCTTTACCGAGATATGCGATTGCACATTCATCAGAACAGAACACTGTGATGTCATCGTAGATATAACCTTCGTTAATAAACTTGCCGCAGACTTCACAAGCACGAAGTGTTTCGATTTCGTTTGATATGATGAAATCTACCTTCTCCTCGATATTGGTTGAGTAAAGGAACTCATCCACATCTCCATCGTAATATTCAGATACTATGTCGAAAGCTGTCTTATACTCTTCTGGTGTATAGACTATTGCTGGCGTATGAGGAACCGCTGCCTCATTTACGAATTGTTCAAATGTCTTAATCATAAAAATAATTATTTTTTTATTAGATATTTATGCAAATCATCGGTTTGCTATTGTCACGAAGTCGGTTAAACTCCGCCTCTGAAATCATACGCGCATTATTGGGGCGATTGTAGATATAACATTGATATGTCATCAGTAGATTTCTGAAAAGGTTGATGATTGCTCTCATTGTTTTGATTGTTTATTGTTTGTTGTTGTTCTTATTTCTTGATAGCAAAGGTAATATAAAAAAATGAAACTACCAAATTTTTTGATAGTTTCATTGAAAAATAATAATTATTTTTTACTAAAATTTATAACATCAACTAATGTAATGCATTCTGCTGGGATATTGTTATATGTATAAACTGCGTCTTTATCTGGCATAGTATCATCTGTATAAAAGTTTATAGAAGACATCTTTCCAGTTTTGTTCAAATCAATGCGATATATGTATAGACCATATCTTTGTGCTTTCATTGGATCCACTACCGCTTCAATTTTTTCAATAATGTCGGTAATGCCATCCAACCGCTTACAAGAAGCGAATGCGTAGATTCGTTTCGGAAAGTATCTATATGTCGCAGATTTACATCTTAAACCAGTTCTTTCAATTTCTTTTGAGTTTATGCCTGCACTGAAATGATATAACTTTCCGTGATTTTGTACATAAACCAAATCATTAGCATCGGTAGCATAAGTAGGAGAGATGGCATAATAAAATTCACCATCACTTTCGTGTTGTTGTGTAATATAGTATCCGAAAAACTCCAACACATTCTTCAACTGGTCGGTATCCAACTCTGTTTGAGAAATTGTCCAAAATGCACATCCCTTATCATTCGAATCTACAAAACTCAATGATGGGTGTTCTTTCACAAACATCTCTTTCAACTTTTTCTTCAGAAGGTTTATATCATGTGATTTCAGGCTTTCCAAAATGTGATCAGCATAATCCCCTGTTTCTATTGACCCATAAACACAATCAGGAAGGTCGTCTCCGAAATAATCCCTCATAGATTCCAAATATATTTCATCACAATAACCTTTCTTCGTTAGGTATTTTGTTGCCAATTCTTTTTGCAAACCATCCTTTTTCAAAAAATCTTCAAATGTTTCAATCATAAAATAATAATTATTTTTTTAATATTTGTTGCTTATCGCAGTTTCGTTTTCTATTGCAATATCGTAAAGAAAAAATGAAGTCTGCAAATATTTTTTTTAAATTTCATATTGCTCTTTCGTAAGGATAATTCTATATAAGTTGCATCCAATAGCATTTCCCAATACAGTTGCTAAATAAACCCACAGTAATTCGAGTGACCAAGTATTAAATGGGATTGACATGTAATAGAAAGCATCCGCCACGCAGTGCGGAAACCCACAGACTATAAACAACGGCACAGAAAGGAGGAGTGGTATGAAGTTTTTCTGTCTGGCAAAATTAACTGCAGTTGTCATCAGCAGCCCGCAGCCAATAGCCAGCAGCCCGCAGCCAATAGCACCTGATTCTATTCTAGTGTTCATTATGTTCAGGGCAGCAGCCTGTATCCCATCAGCAACAGGGGATACCCGTGTAAGCATTCCCGTCACGAAGCATCCGATGATATTTCCCAGAAGGATCACCAAAAGATCACCGATTTCATTTTTCTTAATGAAGCCTGCAGTGCCAGTGAAAAGTTTCAGTTTATATCCAACGATTGCCATCAAACCCAATGCGAATAAAATGGATCCAAAAAGCGATCCGTATTGAGTTTGGATACCTGCTGTCAGAAACCCGAATCCAGCAACGCCGATATACATACCAGCAAATATAGAAGACCTTAATATTTTCATCATACTATAAATATAACAAAAAACCTCCGTAAGTGGGGAGGTTTTCTGAAAAAATAATAATTATTTTTTAAGATTTTGCTATCAAATTTTTTAAGAAATGTGTTTTATTGGATAGTCGTTGATAGCAGGATCGTTCCAATATAGTTCAGTAAAATATAGAAAAATATTATTTTACATTTCTTTCGAGGTTCATAGAACTCACTAACGCTTGTTCTCCCACTTTATTCTCCCACTCGTTTAAATTCGGGCGAACTCAACCCTATTATATTATTCGGTAAATTGCTCATCAATTTCATTTGTCGGATTTCCATCATTCCACGCCATTATCATTCTCTTTAGATTACTAACTCCGAAATTTTTCTTTGATACTTCGTCAAACCATTCTATGATTCTATCCCTGACATCGGTGATACCACTCCAGTTTTTCGGATAGTTATTCTTGGTTCTCCAAATTTCCATATTTCTAATATGTTCAAATTTGATTTCCAATTCGATATCACCATTATTTATTTGGACATGAAAATGTGGAATTTTGGTTCCTTGTTCATCATTTTCACCATATACTATTACCTTTGTTTTTCTTGGTATATTATCTGTTGGTCGTGAAATTGTCGCCATCTCATCAAGCCTATGCTTTGACAAAAAGTCATTATTCACGGTATATTCCTCAAAAGTTAGAATGTTATTGTTAAGACTCATGTTTTTATGTATTTTTATATTTGTTATTAAAATTTTCTTACCATTCTTCACCTAATGTTTCTAATACATCTGTATAGTCGCCGAAATGGTCACTGTCAATAACATTCATTCTAATTTCAATAACGCAGTTGCCATCATCGTCTGGTTTATTAGCAATATCAATATTGGTATTTTTATATGTAGATTTAGGAAACCATTGATTGATATTATATTCAAGATCTTGAGCAGGACTTTCATCAGATACCCACGCCTCTTCATCGTTTGGAACAGTTGTATGTATTCTTACTGTGATTTCAGATAGATCATCCTCGACTTCGATTTCAGGTTCCCCCACAACTACATTAGATATATTAGTGAATCTTTCAATTACATCCTCAATCACTGTATCCATTTCTTTAAGCAAATCAGAAATTTTTGATTTGAAAATATCAAGTCTTTCTTGCGCACGATCGATGAAGGCTACATAAGGTTCATTAATTTTCTCATATACACTCAATTTGTTTGTGCGATTATCATTCTCGTTTATAAACTGACTATATTTTTGAATCATGATATTAAATGTTATTCTATGTGTTATTTATGATATAAAAACGATTGACAGCAAAAAAATTATTATTTTTCTACTTCTTCAAGTTCATTAAAGTACATTTGAATTTCAGACTCTGACAGACCTTTCGGGATATGATAATAATGATCGCTATCAGCAATGTTAGTTGCCACATCATAATCTTTATCTCCATAATCTTCAATGATGAAAAATCCTAATGCTGTTTTAATGATAAAATCTTCTGCCATATATGTATTTGTTTTTAGTTGTTTGTTTGATACAAAGATAATATAAAAAAATAAAACCCCCAAATATTTTTGAAGGTTTCTGAAAAATAATAATTATTTTTTACAATTGTATTCCAAACAAAAATACTCATCTTCTTTATAAGTCGGGAATATAACTATTTTATAAAGATATTTTTGATAAATAAAGTCTGATTTCAGTATGTCCGTTTAGTACACTCATCTCCATTTTATTGTCAGATGCCGCTGTTATCCAATATTCGCCAGCATCAAGCGGAGTATGTGTGTTATAAATCTTTATATTAGAACCAGTTTGAACATATTTTGCGTAATAAATACCGACATTTTCGCCATCCAAAGTAGAAACATTAAATCTCAAATTGTCTGGTGTGTGAGTAAGAATTCCATCTGTATAAGTCAATTCTTCTAATGATTCGTAAAATTCTAACCTAATGTTATATTTTTCAAATCCGTGTATAGATTCTTTTTCAATAATACCCTCCCACATGGTTAGTCTTAAATCAGGCGGAGTTGTTGGTTGATAATTATTTTCGTTACAGGATGTTATAAATAACATCAATGGGATAAATAGCAAATATTTTAATTTCAACATAATAAAATAATTATTTTTATTCTACCTCAACCTCACTTATTTGTATATCAACATCACCTGATAGATTTCTAAACATAGATTTCAAATCTTTCTCATCAGATTCAGGTGCATTGTATAAAAATTTGATATTAGATGTCATTTCAAATCCGCCTTCATCATTGTTTTTTCTGTCGAAACCATCTCCTGCAAATACAAATCCTTCAGCATTTTCGGTGATTTCCATTACTTCTTTCATAAAGTCTTCGTGGATATCCCATACATTTTTTTCATCATTGTCTACTACTACAGTTTTGGTGATAGAAACCAACATTTCATTTGGTTCCTTTTCGATTTCATTTTCTGCAATTTCTGCTACTTCTGTAACTTCTACAGATTCTTCAACTTTTTCAACTTCTGCTGCTTCCGCAACTTCTTCTGAATTTATTTTTTCTGACAGAAATTGCTCAAATGATTTAATTTTTTTAATTGCGTCCATATTGTCTTTTTATTTTATATATATTAAATATAACAAAACTATTTCCTATTAGTTTTACTATTATGTTTGTTCCGATTATTTTTATTATTTGTTTTTGGTTTTTGCTTTGGAGGTTTTGCTTTTGGTTTTTGCTTGTGATATTTATATTGATATTTACTTTGATAATATCTCGGTGGAGTTTGTGGATAGTAATAGTGATTACGGTAATGGTAATTACGATAGTAATAATTCTCGTAATAAACATTATTTGTTCCAGATGTAGTTTCTCGCATCAACCCACAAGAATTACAGATAAGACAAATTAAACATATAAACAATATTCGTTTCATTGCTATTGATAGTTTTTATGTTAATAAATATTTCGGAGATTTTGAAATAAATCAAAGTCCCCGAAAAAATAATTATTTTTATTTTAAATAATAGAAGAAGGATTTGCGTCTTTTACCATTTTTCTCATCTTCTCGTATTTCTCGATAGTTCTCATTTCGTTATAAACCCGTTTATGATACCACTTATGATTTCCGTTATGAAGAGTGAGTGCTTTATCCATACTAAAGTTCTCATTATGTGCTTCTTGCATCAAGGTGAAGACCTCATAGCTTTTTTCAAAAGATTTAACCACATCTTCAAATTTATAGTTGGTGTTATGGACTCTATTTACTTCTGCCACATATATTGGCATAATTTGAAAATATCCTTTTGCACCAACACTACTCACAGCTGATATATCGTAGTTAGACTCTACTTTCATCAAAGCCAATGTGAACATATCCCAAGATGTCAGTGAGTCACCACACATACTTTGACTTTGCTTATCGAGTTGTTGTTTAACATTCTCAAGATTTTCTTGCGTTGCTTTCAACTCTTTTGATAGTTCAATATTCCGTGTGATTGTGAAAATTGAAGTAAATGCAAGACCAACCAAGAATATACTTATTAAAATAGATCTAATTTTCATTTTGAAATTTTTGTGCTTATATTAAAAAAATAATTATTATTTTATTTATGGAGGAGATAGTTGACTATTATTGAACATAGTCTATATCAAATCTTTTCACACAAAATGAAAACTCATCGGATAGATAATCTGCAATGTCTTCAACATCTACCTCTTTCGGGATTTCTACTCTTGAAGGGAGATCGAAATAATCAATATCTTCATCATCAGTATCCCAAATGATGTTTGTTGCATATTTCTTCAATTTGCTTTGGCTTTCGGGGACTTCGTAACTTTCAATCCTGACTCTATAAAACCAACCATCACCCTCAAGTTCCCAATATCTTGTTGGATCGATTTCTTCATCTCCGTCATACATTTCTTCAATCATATCTGCAATGAGAGATGTTGCCATTTCTCCTGCTTGTTGCTCTGATGTTGAAACAAATACTTCACTTGAAAACTCATTGTCAGTTCCAAGACTTTCTGCGATTGTCAAATAAATCTTCAGACTCATGTTTTTATAAATTATTATGTAATGTTACTAAATCATTGCGTTTATTATTATAACTAACACAAAAGCAATAAACACTATTGCTATAATGGTTGCCATTTCTTCATCTTCTCGTTCTCTATAATGTTTCATTTTTTATTATTCTTATTTCTTGATACAAAGATAACACATTTATCTTGAATATGCAAGGATTTCTTCGAATTTCTTTCAAAAAATAATAATTATTTTTTATAAAAAAAGTTGAGGAGTAAATTAAATAAAAACTCCTCAACTACGAAACAACAAAAAACAACCAATTATGAGATTTAAGCATCTTGTGACAATTAGTGGATTCGAACCGCTCTTTCCGTTATGCTATCAAAAAGTTCAAGCATAAGGCGTGTCGCCTTGACTACTAAATTGTCTTATTAAAAAAGATCGGGTGGAATAGTTCTTCCTCAGACATCGCGATTTGTCTTTACTAGTATTAAAGGTTGATTGTCTTAGCAACAATGTGGTCGTTACTAATGTTATGATCCACTTATAAGTTCATATCCCTACTCGGAGTTCACCACATAAATATACCTCTTTATCTTGGATTGACTTACGCTTTACCGATCTTGTGTAATTTTATAATCTACTGTTAAAATAAAACTGATGTCACCAATATTACAATTCCAATAGTAATAATTTTTCCAATCAATTTTGAGAATATAATACCACAAGCTTCCGAAATACTTACTTCTTTATCACCATCTCTTTTGTGTGGATTGTAAATTATACCAATACCAACAGTGATGGCAAAAAATACTCCATAAGAGATTCTAAATGTATTCACTATATCCCCTGTTGAGAACATCTGCCAGATATTCAGGATAAGATCATTCCATAAGACCTGATAGCCCCAAGCATTAACTACCCATATCAGAGCTAACATAAGATAAACTACTATGAGATCAAATAATGTTTTCAGTGTGTTCGTTTTCATTTTGTTTCCTTCTGCTTTTTAATAAAGATAACAACTTTTTTCAAAAATAATAATTATTTTTATTTACTCTCCCTCTACAAAATTGCAGAGGAGAGAGCAAACATTTTATTTCTTATCTGATATAGTTTCTTTTTAGAGTTTCAAATTCTTCTAAAAAAATTCTCATCAGTTCATCGTCTTCAATACCGTTGAGAAATTTCACCAATCCTTCAGAAACTCCTTCTGGTTTTTGTTGAATTGTTGGTTTTCGTTTTGGTTTAGAAATCTCATTAATAAAATGTTCGATTGCTTCAAGTGCTTCTACCAACTCCTTCTCAATGCAAGTTGCTACATATTCATTCATCACTTCTACTGCGTGTTTCATTGTAGCGTCAAATTCATTTTCAAGACTTTCAAGTTTTTTGTTGTAATCCATAATGTTTGTTTTTTAATTGTTATTGTTCTTATTTTCTACTACAAAGATAATAGTTTTATTTCTCATTTCCAAATTTTTTTTGCAGAAATTTTCTTACAGATTTCAGAAATATCCTCTATTCTTCCTATCTCCATTTCTTGTCGCTCTCCGTTGGTGATGAAAACGATAGATGCGGTCAATACTTCATCGCTGTCGATTACATATCCGATCTGCAACCAAGCGAGAGGTTTTCTTGCTCTCCTATTATAATATAAGGTATATTCGGTGAGCATTGTTCCATTATCGTAATTCTTACTCCAAGCATATCTGACATTAAATGTCTTTTCTACTTCGTTGATAATGTCTTTTCGTGTCATTGTTATACTTATTTGTTGCTACAAAGATAGAACATTTATTTTGAATATGCAAGAATTTCAGATAATTTCTTCAAAAAATAATAATTATTTTTTTTATTTTCCATTTCTAATCTCCCTCATCTGATCAATAGTCAGATTGTCCTTCTGTGCAATGATGGTATTTAATCTTTCAATCTCCAATGTATAGTTTTCAATACCCCTTCGATTATTCTCAATACTCTTTGTGAGAGTTTCCATTGCCTTATTGTGCTTTTTATTTTTATAGTCCTGATCTGATACATATACAGACTTACCTTTCTCCGTCACGATACTACCTGTCTTCTTGTCCTCAATAAGGATAATTCTGTCACCCTCATATCCACCATAACCTTCTGTGTAGTTGCTGTCAGTTAGGTGTCCAATTCTTCCATCGTCAAACAAAATGGTTCCGATGATGCGGCAGAATCCCTCGTTCTCTACATAACAGAGATTCTCCGACTTCACCATATCACTGGTGAAATACTGTATCTTCATCTTCTTCATACCAGATAACTTCTTCTCATCCAAAACGATCCTCTCCCCAATCTCGGCAATGCTTTGATAGCACGACTCAATTTCTCGTTCCATTCCCTCAACATAAGCCTCCTCCTTGGTTGCCCAGAATTTCTCTAACTGATGAAAGTAAATATACCTTTCTGCGTTGGCGTTGAGAGCCTTCGAAAACTGATAGCAATCTCCAGACTCACACTTCACAACTTCAATTTCACACTTTGAACCATAATGCTCACAAGTGGTATCTCGGAGATGAAGTATATCATCTACTCCAAACACTCCATTGAGGATTTCATATTTTGCGATGCCTTGTGAAGATCTGTATTTGTATACTGCGTTAATATTGCTAACGGTGTGGATGTGTGTTTCTTTTTTCATAATTGTTGTTGTTTTTATTTGTTGTTACAAAGATAGTGCTTTTATTTCAAACTACCAAATTTTTCTTCAAATTTCTTCAAAAAATAATAATTATTTTTTTAATAAAAAAATGGACAGCACCTCACGGCGATGTCCATCCAAAAATGTTCAATCAAAAAAACTTAATTTAAAATCAACAACAATATTAATAACCTTTTAACCGTATACTTCTTCTCCAAATACAACCCTTTGAAGGAAAGCGTCTGCCGTATAGTAATCACCATCACCTGATAGCACCTCCTCAACCAATTTATACCCTTCTTTAGTCGAAGCTATTTTAAGGAAATCCTCCAATCCAACTTCATAAACTGCATCGTCATACCTACCTTCAAATCTTACGAACCTATTTGAATACTTCTCGCCCTCCGCTTCATAATCTGTAATTTCAATTTTATGTCCAGCGAGAAGCATATCTGATAATGCATCTTCAAAGCAATCGCCGTGCTTTTCCTCGATAGCATTATACTTATCTTTATCGTAACCTGCTCCAAACCAAGTGCTTCCATAAAGAGCGGTTGATAGCAAATTTACTAATTCATCGTGTTCGAATTCTGTAACTGTTACTTTAACTTGACTTTTCATTTGTTCGTTGTTTTTTAATAGTTGCATATTTCCACTCTACAGCAGTCCATTGTCGATATGCTGTCAGTGCTTTTTCCAAATTCAAAATTGTTCCGCCAATATAAAAATAATTATTATTTTTTATTGTAGTCAATAGTGCATTGTCTCATTTTTGCTTTGATTGCAATAATATCGGATTTGATAGACTTAATCTCATTTTTATCGCTCGTAAGCAATTCAGATTTGCGTTTCCAGTCTTCTGGATAATCCTTTTTGTATTTCCAAAGATAAGACATTTCGAACTTGTTTTTAACAATCTGTTCGCTAATATACTTATATTCAACAACTAACGATCGGTATTTATAATACAGTTGAGAATATTCCACATTTTTCATTTTTTTCATTTCCGTAAAAAATAAGAATTATTTTTTTTTAAGTGTGGGTTTGACTTTATTGTGAAAGCAAATATCAGCCCTTATTAACGAAAGCGAAACCCACACACACTTTAATTGAATTTGAGATTTTTAGTAAGCACCTACGAAACTTTCTTTTACGAAAGATCGGAATGACTTTTTATCAAGGTCGTAATAAACCAATACGCCATCATTCTTCTTGCGAGGAGTTGCGTCTGCTTTCGGCGCAGGTAGATGCTCCGCCACAAGTGTACCTTTTGCTTGACGAACACTTCCGTCTTTCTTGATGAACTCGAATTCTACGATGCCTTCGTGAAGCATCTCATTAAACTCCTGCAAGTCTTTTGTCTTAAATGTCTTTTCCATAATATCAATTTTTTAAAAAATAATTATTATTTTATTTGTCTTTTAATTTCATTATAAGATTCTTCAGATAAGAAAGTGATGTTGTGCTTTCCGTTAGCTACCAAAATCTTGTATTCACCAAAGATGTTCTTCTTTACCGAAAATCTATCGATAGCAATCTTACTCATTTCAAAGTCAATGTAGTATTCGGAGTCTGTCCTAATCTCTACATACATTTGAACGGGATCGTTAAATCTGATACTTTTATTATCTGATTTGATTATGTCCTCGATCAATCTTTCTACATAATTTGTTGTTGCCATAATTGTTGTTGCTTTATGTTTTATTTTCTTGATGCAAAGATAATGCTTTTATTTTATATTTGCAAGTATTTCCTCGAAATTTTCAAATTTTATTTCATTTTTTGTTGCAAAATTGTTTATTTGCTCATATACAATGTCCTTGATATGTCTGTTGTTGATAGCAACCTCGACTATATCTAATATATGGCAATTCTTATGCCAATACAAATAACTTGAATCGAAAAGATATACCTTAACCTTTTTCTTAGTTACATAAACCTCAACCATTCTATCAACTACTACTGGACTGTTTTTTGTATGTCCACCGACTGTTGCGATAAGAGTTCCATAAAATCTCATAATCATTTTGTTTTAAATTGTTATTATTGTTATTATTTACACCAACAAAGATACGACAATTTTTTTTAATCCCACAAGCTTTCAGCCAATTTTTTTCAAAAATAATAATTATTTTTTAGTTTTACTACCCCACTTCGTATATTCAAAATAGATAGCAACTTCGGATGTTTTTGGGATGCATCGCAATGCAGTTTTGTGAAATGTTGCCCGACCTAATCCACTTAAAAAATCATTTCTATCAAGCAAACCCATAACCTGCTTTTTTGTAATTTTGATTTCAGGCATATTCTCATCATATACGAAAAACAATGTATATTTCATATTGTTTGTCGCATCTTCAATATCAAATAATTCGTTATTTGAATAACCGATAGAAATCAAATAATCTTTGTCTGTGTTTGTGAGTTTCATATCTTTCAATTGTTTTTAGTTGTTGTTCTTATTTCTACTACAAAGATAGATATAAAAAATGAAACCACCAAATTTTTCTGCAACTTTTTTCAGAAAAAATAATTATTTTTTTTTTCTAATCTATATAGTTGAAATATGCTGTCAGGTCATCTCCCTTCTTAAAGTGATTCAGACAATACTCATTCGCCTGTCGATATAGGTTATAATATAGTTCCTCCAACTCCAAATCTTTTGTGTTGTGTTGCCAGATCTTCTGGTTGAGAGCAACCACCCATTCACACATATACTCCAGGTTATCTCCCCAAGACTTCATCACTCGATTATATGTGTCATTAACAGCGTTAGTGCCACACCACTCTGCTATCGAGAGATCGGCGTAGAAGGTTGTCTTTCTCTCTTTGCCAACGGAGTTCAAGAAATACTCGAAGTTCGCCTCCTCACATTTAGATGCATATTCAAAAACATTCATATCTCATTAATAATTATAACCGTTAAACATAATAGTTGATGATTTCCAATCTTCATCCAATTCAGCTTCTTTTGATGTAGTGAATAGATGTTCTTCGGGAATATTGTCAATGCCCGATTCCATTCCCGTTTGGATACAATATTTAATAATTGTAAACCATCCAACCGAAATCGTAATGAATGTAACTATGCCTCCATATGTCTTTCCATTATATTTGAGATACACTTGATCTCCACTGCTAAATTTTGTACTAATATTTGCCATATAATTGTTTGTTGTTTGTTTCTTTTCTTATTGCAAAGATACAGCAAAAAAATGAGACTACCAAATTTTTTTGATAGTCTCAATCAATTTTTTTTCAAAAAAAAAATAATTATTTTTTCTAACCAATAAATGCGACATATATCGTATCCTGTATCACCTACTCAACAGGCAGTCGATGCTCGAAACAGGGGCGAAGGTTTTGCTTAATTGCTTTCAAATCTATTCAGCAATTTGTTTGTAAAAATCTTCTCCCTTCACATAGCAAAACCCACAATCTCCTCCATAACGATAACCAGCAAATATTGACTCTGCAACTTTAATGGCTTCATCATTATTATCGCATATTATTGTTAGTCGATTTGCATAGGACAACGATCTCCCCCAAATCACCTCATAACGTTTTACTTTCATCTATTCAACATTTTACTATATCCTATTATTTATGAAAAAAAAATAATTATTTTTTCAAATTTCTTTATCGTCTTGATTTCTTTGCCATTCGGCGTCTTGCCTTTTTCTTCTTATTCTCTTTCTTGGACACCTGATACTTGTTGGCTTCTTTTCTTTTCATTGCATTATATGCCTTCACCAATTCCATCAGTTCTTGCGCCTTCATCTCAAGTTCATCGCCACTTTCTTTCGACTCCTCAACATTGTCATTGAATTTTCTTTTCACTTCTTCACCTTCTGTTAAATTAATATTATTGCTTTCAACAGAAGCAGAAATATCTTCAATTTCATTAATTTTAATATCTTCCATATTTTTTACAGTTTATTTTTCTCTCTTATCTACTTTATCTATTAACAACATCAAAGCGATAGCAGGTAAAGCAACCACTCCGATAGATATTACAGCCATTACAATTATAAGAAGCATTGTGAGCAAAATAGGTGAAGCGATTATCATTGCTATCAAAAACATAAACATCAAACAGCCTCCCCAAAAATTAAACTTCTTCACCTTCATTAAAAAATAATTATTATTTTTAAACGATATCAAAGTTATCATAGCAAATCTCCTCTTCTGCATACAACGAAGTTATGCTCATAGTTACACTCGCATAAACGCCTTCTTCAGTACACTTATCTACCTGCCTTTTCAATTCTTCAAATTTCATAGAGGCTTCATCCCTTGTACCAAACTCTAAACATTCATTATTTGTTCCTTTAGTAAAAATAATTGAAATCATAATATATTCTCCTTCTAAAATTAAATATAACAAAATTGATAGAAAAAATCCATTTATCTATAAACCTGATAAAACTCTCTCTTTGCTTTCATTTTTCTTTCTTATTAATAATATTTTTCTTTAATAATCTTTCTTTTTAATCTTTTTTTTTCAATAAATCATCCAATTGCAGAAAATGTTTTAATCCATATTTTACTACATATATTATATAATATACAAATGAGCCATTTTTTATATGGTGAGTGAGAATGAGGAGTTTATAAAAACGCCTCATTCTCAATGCTATGTCGATTTTTTTATAAATTTTCCATTATTTCTGATAGGATTATTTCAGCGGTGTTGTAGTAGAAATCATAGATGCCCATCCACTCCAATTCTTCTTTGTTTGAGAATCGAGAAGAATTAACTTTTATCTCCAGGTAATCTCCAAGACCATCATATTTTCCTACTCGGATAGCATATACCAATAGAGGTTCGTTGCCGTCAAGTTCTACTTTAATGTTGAGATCTTTGATGTCGATTCCTTCTTCCGAAGTTTGTGCATCTTTGATGATATCTGTCAGTGTGTTCTCTTGCTCGGTTCTCAACAAGTGAAGTTTCATTGTGAGTTCAGAGTATTTCTCGTTGAATTTTTCTTTGATGTTAGTTAGTCTTTCCATATCGCTGATTGTTTTGTTGTTTTATAAAATAATAATATTTTTTTTTTCAATAGTCGGACTCCGAAGTTTTGAAGTCCGACCTCTTTTGGCCTGTTCTTCTCTTTTAGATGAATTGTCCGCAGACAAATGTTCGTGGAGAGAAGTGGTTTTCAGGACCGTGTATCTCGTAGTAGTTGATGCTTGGGATTTCCTTTTTTACCTCATTGATTAGTTGTACTACCTGCGATTCGTTGAATCCGTAGAAGTGGTATTCTTGGAAAGCATACCAAATGGTTCCTTGAAACTGCAATGCTTTGCTTACTCGGTTAGGATTTTCGTCGTCAAATTGTTTTCCTGCGATTTCTATCATAGTCGTAATATGATTAAAGGGTTAATAAATGTTGTTTTGTTTTGTTGATACAAAGATACGGCAAAAAAATGAGACTACCAAATTTTTTTGATAGTCTCAATCAATTTTTTTCAAAAAATAATTATTTTTTTATTTTCTTCTTCCGAAATCACTCCACCATATTGAATAGCGGTTGCTTTCAACGCTTCCCAGTAAAACTCCCACGCTTCGTGGCAGTCTATTACAAGAAAGTCAATATCATCATCGGTTTGAATGTCTTTCACCCAAGTCCTGAACATATCGTCAGCAATTTCTGGATAGTTCTTCCTGACAGTTTCTTCTACTGTAGAAGCGATTCTCTCCATATTCTCATTTGAAACGCCCGACATATCTATCGGTGATTGAAAGCAGTCATCAAACATCTCCCTGTTGATGCAGGATTTACCATAGGTTTCGGTAGTTGTAATAAATTCTTTCATCTCTTTTTTATTTTCAAAAATTATTTAATAGATTCTGCAATTGATATCAAGGTTGGTAACGACAAAACTTCAGCACTATTCTTTCCAACATAAATCCAATCGGTTTCATCAAAGTCGCTTTCTTTAAGATCTTGTTTGAATAGATATGGTTGGGTTGTGCAAACTACTTCGATTTTATCAGTTGATTCTACTCTGATAGCGATAATGGTTTCTTCGGAGATTGAATCGTCCATATTCACCTTCAGTACATATGCTCCATCATAGTTGTTGTTATTGATATAAAGATATCCTCCTTGTTCTTTAATGCTATCAACAATCGCTTGTTCCAATAGTTCGGCTGAAATTTGAATGCCTTTCAATATAGATTTGATTTTCATTTTATTAGATTTTTATAGGGTTTTTTAGTTCAATATAAAATAATAATTATTTTTTACAAAAATATGTGTAGTGTGTTTTTGCATATTCGCTTTTTTTCATTTTCGCCAATCCGCCGACCACAATCTGTCTAACTCTTTCGACAGAACAATCAACGCTATCGGCTATAGATTCGTATGTTTCGTCATTGTAGATATGTCGAGTGATGTAAGTTCTTTCTTTTTCATTAAGACTTCTCATCATTTTTTTGATAGTCATCGCCATATCTTCTCGTTCTATTTCTTTATTATAATCGTTTTCAGATGCAGTTCTTATTGCAAACTCACCGTTAGACTCTTGAGTGAATCCATCGCTGTCATCTGATAGTTCGGCGTTAATGCTGGACACTTTAATATCATATATTTCATTTTCATAATGAATGTCGATATTATGTTTTTCCGACAGATGTTTTATAATTTCTTCTTGAGATGCTTCTCTCATATTTTCCAACAAAAACTTTTCTTGAAACTTTTTTGCTCTGGATCCAATCTTTCTTTGATTGCTTCTTTGAACAATATTAAAGTCTGTACACAATAAACTCATTTTCGCCCGTATCCAATATCCCGCATAAGTGCTAAACTTCGCAGGTTGGTTCGGATCGTATTTTTCAAAAGCCTCCAAAAGACCTTCAAATCCCTCTTGGTTATAATCAAGAAACTTATCTCGTCTATCAAATTCTTTTGCTATGGTCGCCACAAGTCTGATGTTTGCATTGATGATAGCGTCTTTATATTTGTTTCTATCTTCTTTGAACATCTTTCTGATGGTGCTGTCCTCAATAGGAGAATATCTTCTATTGCTAATTTCCTTGAAATATCTATTTTCTGCGATGGTTCTATAAATTGTTGTTTGCTGTTTCATTACATAAGTTTTTGAAAAAATAATTATTATTTTATTGTTTTACATTTCAGAAAAAGACAGAAATTGAAAATAAAGGCGTTTTTAGACACTTTCTCATATCAGACGATAACTTATACCACCCAATAGGTGAAAGTGTCTGAAATGCCCTAAAAGATGCCTTATTTGACAAGTAATCTTTGCTGATTATTGTTTCTTTTTACAAAGATACAATATCTTTTTCAAACTGCCAAATTTTTCTTCAAATTTCTTTCAAAAAAATTTCAGAAAAATAATAATTATTTTTTTTTTAATTGGATGTTGCTATCAATCCTTACTCATCATCGTTATCGGGTTTGGTGTATAGACCGATATTTCCGTCATCCACATCTTTGAATATGTCATAGACGAGAGAATATACATTCAACATATCGATAACTGATGGTTTGTGACACTCTCCACTCTCTTCACCATCGTAGAATAGATGTAGTCCATCTTCGTCTAATGTCACCATTGATATTGGCTCATAGAATGTAGCGTCCAACCTTCTGTTGTAAATACTGACATCTACAAAGTCATATCCGAAGGTATACATATATGGCTTTGTGTTGATACTATTGACTTTATGCGATTTCATCAGTTCAATGATGCCCTGAGTCGCATTACTTCTAATTTCATTGAATTTTGTAAAAAGTTTGTCAGGCGTTTTTGTTTTCATAATGCTGTTGTTTTTCTTTCTTGATACAAAGATAGTATAAAAAAATGAAACCACCAAATTTTTTTGACGATTTCATTAAAAAATAATAATTATTTTTTTCAAGATTAGTTGTTAGATATTGGATTCAATTTTGCCTCCAAATTTGATAGACAAATCATATAGTGTACTCCAATAGAATCTCCAAGCATCTTGAAAATCCACAGATATACGATCAATTTCTTCATCAGGGATTTCATCTTTTACCCAAATTCTGAACATTTCATCAGTAACATCGGGATACTTCTTTCTCACAGTGCTTTCAACTTCATCTGCAAGTTTTTGCATCATTTCATCAGAGACTTCATCCATAATAATAGGATAATGAAAACAATCGAGAAACATTTCTCTATTAATGTTTGATAGTCCAAATTCTTTTTTCAAATTGTCTGATATTTCCATAATATATCTTTTATAAAGTTAAAATAATAATTATTTTTATTTTAGATAGTTCAGTAAAATATAGAAAAATATTCTAATATCCTACATGTTTTTCGAGGTTCATAGAACTCGCTAACGCTTGTTCTCCCACTCGCTTAAATTCGGGCGAACTCAACCCTATTATTCGTTTTCCTTCATCAAGTATGTTCTTTGCTGCGTTAATATCTCTGTCATGCACAGCACCACATTTGGGACAAACCCATTGTCTATCAGAGAGTTGCAGTAAGTCATTTTTATAACCACAACCAGAACATAACTTAGATGAAGGGTAAAATCTATCTATAAAAATAACCTGCTTATCATCCCAAGATGCTTTGTATTGGAGTATTCTTTTTAACTCACAAAAACTCACATCTTGGATTGATTTAGCGAGATTGTGGTTTTGCATCATACCGCTTACATTTAAGTCCTCCATTACTATAACTTGGTTTTCGTTAAGTAATTGATTTACAATATGATGTATATACCATTCTCTTTGATTTTTTATTTTCTCGTTTACTTTTGCTATTTTCACTCTCATCTTTTGATGGTTATTAGAATCTTTTTGTGTTTTAGCAAACTTACGATTTAACTTTTTTAATTTATTTTCTTGTTTTCTATAAAACTGTTTATTTTCAAACTTGGTTCCATTAGATGTTATTATTAAGTCCTTGATACCCAAGTCTATACCAACTATATTATTAGTTTTGTTGAACCTCACTTCGTGAGGTTTGTTTATTTTAATAGACAAATAATACTTACCAGAGCATGTTTTGGTAAGTGTAGCAGATACTATATGTGCTTGATTTTTATTAAGATAAGACTCATCTTTACGAGAACACTTGAAGTGAATATCTTTTAAAGTCTTAATGATACTAATCCTGTTGCCTTTAACTCCCATTATGGCATCATTGGGAAATCTACATTTCTGTTCATTATCTTTCTTTGACTTGAATCTTGGAAATTTAGATTTTTTATTAAAGAACCTTTTAAACGCAACATCTTGATCACGAAGAGATTGCTGTATTACTTTTGAATGAGCGTCTGTTTTTAAGAAAGAGTATTCTTCCATTTCTTTTAACTCACAGAAATACTTATAACTCTTTGATAATGAACCACTTTCTTTTGTCTCTTCATAAACACGATTTCTATGTTCAAGACAAAGATTATAAACAAGACGACATGAACCCAACAATCTATGTATTGTAGTTTGTTGAGTTTCAGTAGGATATAGTCTTGTTTTAATAGCCTTTAACATATACAGTATTTATGAAAATAATTATTATTTTTTTTTGTTATTTTTACAATAAATATTTTTACATATTATTAAATGGTTTTCTATAAAAACAATGAACAATTATAATACCCTCCAAATCGTTTCTTTATGACTTCAGAAGATTTCATTTTTTTCAACCCTCCTACAACAATTTGTCTAACCCTCTCAATGCTATATCCTGTGCTGTCAGCAATGTTTTCGTAAGACTCATCATTGTAGAAATGTCTTGTGATGAATTTTCTTTCTTTTTCATTCAGACATTTCATCATTTTGCTAATAGCATCTTTTACATCCTCATCTTCTATTGTTTTAACAAAATCATTTTCAGATGCTGTTTTTACTGCAAACTCACCACTTGTTTCTGGTGTGAATCCATCATCGTATAATTCTTCGTTGATGCTTTTAACAGATACATTGTATATTTCATTTTTATACAATATATCAATATCATATTTTTTCTTGAGATGGCTTACGATTTCATCGGTAGATGGATCTCGCATATTTTCTTTGAAAAACTGCTCTTGAAATTTTTGTGCTTTTGATCCAATCTTTAGTTGATTGCTTCGTTGGATGATTTCCATTTCTTTACAAAGCATACTCATCCTCGCCTTAATCCAATAAGAAGCATACGATGAGAATTTTGCTGTCTGATTTGGATCGTATTTCTCAAATGCTTCCAACAAACCCTCAATTCCTACCTGATTGAAATCCATAAATCTGTCGGCGTTATCATACTCCTTCGCAATAGTCGCTACAAGTCGAATGTGCGAGTTGATGATGATGTCCCGAAATTGCTGACGGTCTTTGAACATCTCACGCATAACATTGTCATCCTTAATAGGTTCATACTTTTGCTTGTTGATGTCTGAAAAATATCGTTGGATGTTTGCTGTTCGCTTAATTATACTGTCTTTCATATTACTGTAGTTTTTAGTTGTTGTTGAAAATAATAATTATTTTTTTTTATAATATTGGAGGATTTACTCCTCCAACATATCTTTTACTACATTTACGATTTCCTCAACTTCTTTGAGAGTTAAGCTCTCGGTGAAATAGAATTCCTCGCCTTCCTCACTTTCTATATACGAGTCGCCATTCTCACACGCATATACTTTTTTAACTGAGTGAAAGCAACTATCTAAATATACATCAGCATACTTGTCGTAATACTCTCCCTCAACACAAACATCGGCATTTGAAATATCAATAACACCCTTATAAGTGTCGTTGTCTATCAGTTTGTAAAGTTCGTTGCTTAATTCAAGTTTTTTCGCCATTACCTCATCTGACATCTCATACTCAATGCGAGCGATTTCTTCTTTTAGACCTGCAAGTCTTTCATTAAATGTTGCCATAGTGATTGTTGTTTTAATTGTTGTTCTTATTTTCTACTGCAAAGATAGTATTAAAAAATGAAAGCACCAAATTTTTTGACGGGTTTTTAGAAAATAATAATTATTTTTTCTTGCAAAATGTTGCAACTCTTACACTACCCATAATATTTGCCTCATCATACAAATCTCCACCCAAAATGATATTGTTCTCGTCAATGCTGTCCATTGCAGTAATTGGGTATTTTTCGCTGCCATAAGTAAAATTGAGTTTTACATCATCACTCAAATTGTCTGTCCACTTTCTAAACTCTCCAAGAGTCATAGTCTTACTCTTTGTCATAATCTTTTATTGTTTTATTGTTTTATTGTTCTTATTTCTTACTACAAAGATACAACATATTTTTCAATCCTGCAAGATTTCGCCAAACTTTTTTCAGAAATAATAATTATTTTTTACTCATCTTCATCTTCATAGTAGGTCATTCCGTAAGCACAACCCAAATATTTCATATACTTCCACCACATTTCATCATATCTATCTTGACTGATATTTCCATTGTCTAACAACTCTTTCCAACTTCTCATCTTATTCTCAATATCTTCTGCTAATCTCTGCATATCGTCATCACTCAAAGATGATGTGTTCATTGGTAAAGGTAAACTCTCATAATCACCACGAGTTATAGTTGTGTTGCCTGATGTAAACTCCTTGTAGTAATCCAAATTTTCCATACATTAAAGCCAATTTACAATAGCATTATACAAAGTTGTCAAGTTCTCAAATGAAACATTTATCTGCTCTGCGTGTTTATCATCACAGGGATTACCACTCCAAAACTGAACCACCTTTTCGCCATTATCAAGTGCTACAACCGCATCTGTAATTAGCGTACCTTTCTCCTTAATACTCCAATCCGAAATGTTTGCGTGACCATCATAATCTTCAAGCAAAATGTCAATAACTTCTGTTACCATAATCTTAATGTTTTAGTTGTTGTTTTTATTTCTTACTGCAAAGATATAATATTATTTTTAATCTTGCAAGATTTTTCTAAATCTTTTTCTAAAAAATTGATATTTCCTCAAAAATTCGTTCCAAACTATTGGTAGTATATATGTAATTGAAAAACTCGGTAGTATCTTCGCCATTCAAGCGTTTACCACCAACACGAACATTGATACCATCTAAAAATATCCTATCAACATTAAAGTCATATCCTCTATTCCAAAAAGAACAAAGAACAGGTCTAATGAGTTTTATTTCTTTCGTTTTAGAAAAACGAAAATAGTCTTTCAAACGCAACTCTGCCTCCTCTCGAATGGCGTAAAATGCGTTTCTATTCATTTGGCATAATGACTTAATGCTCTCAAATTCCAAATCTGCTTGTGTCATAATATCTGTTTTAGTTTTATTTCCTACTACAAAGATACAACATATTTTTCAATCCACCAAATTTTTTGGCAACTTTTTTCAAAAAAAAAATAATTATTTTTTTCTGTCAGCACTATACCTATATATATTATATGCGTGCGTGCGAGAGAGTTTGCTGTCCGATAGCAACCACCATCAAATGAAAAAAGCACGAGATTGCTCCCGTGCATTTATAAAATAATTATTTTTTTATATATTTCTATTTTTCAATTATCTCCTCCGAGATGGAGCAATATACCTCCCAATATGAGATCGTAAGAAATTTCTCAATATATAATCACAAAAATTGGCAACCTGCTATCCAAGTTGAAATATGTCCGACAGCATTTTCTCAATTTCGTCATATTTCATTTCGTCTACATATTTCTCCATCAGAGTTTGTTGATTGCTATCAAGGATCGGGATCGGCAGTTTCTTGATATTACACCCTCGGTTCACTTTATCACCAAACAGAAGTTTGTTGAGGCGATTGTATATCTGAGAGTTAAACATCGCCATAATACATTTAGTTCTCACCTTTATATCCTTCACCAAAAAGAAATTCGCCGTGCAAGTTGTCAGTCTGCTGTCAGTGTCGATAGCAAACTCTAAATGTCTGGATACTGTATGGTAGATGAGTTTCTCTGGAGTTCTGAAGTACGAGTCCTTGACAGCAATCGCAATTTGTCCCTTCACCTCTTCGTAGTTGATATACTTTTCTCCTGTTATCCTGTATGGCTCGATATGTTTACCAGTAATCACAGGTTCGCTGCCTGCTGTCGGTTTGTCCAATAGAAATTTCTCATCATCTCCAGTCACGATGCCAGTTACATGCTTACTCTTCATCAGCGTCTGGTGTGGGACACTGTACATCTTCCTGATGAATTCTTGATCGTCTTCATCAATCGGACGGAACTTGTTGTCTAACATCATGACGGTGAAATCATATTCAACTTGCTTTCCGTCAAAAAAATAAAAATTATTATTATTTTGATTCAAGGTTAATGCGACAATATTATAAAGGGTTCCCGCTATTCCTGCTCCGAAACTTTGGATAGCAGCCAATTTCTTTTTTCGAAGCACCCATTCTCTCAAGTTCTCGTGTTTCTTTACATTGATAACAGTCTCTGGTAGCACAAACACTGAAATCTCCGCCATCATGCTGGCGTGCTCGACGAAGTAATCCAGACAGTCAATGCTCTTCACCTCTGATAGCATTCCATCAGATATTTCCATGTCTGCTCCATATGGTGGGTTACATAAGATGACATCGAATTTCAGATTTCCGTCATGAGATTTCACGAACTCCTGAAAATCACCAATCCTGATATCTGGTTCAGGAGCGTCGTTGCCAAACTTCAGATAGTAGTTGAATTGACAGCACATCACTGCTATTGGGTCTAAATCCATTCCGTGAACCTGTTCTGGTTTCTTCACTTTGCTGTTCAAAATCATATTGCCGCTGCCGCAAGCAGGATCAAATACAGATGTGCTATCCGAAATCTCGATATCCTTTATGATGCTTTCCACAATTCTCTCGGTGGTATAAAAGGTACCTTTTTTGAGACGCTCGTGTTTGTTCGTCAGATACTGATAGCAATCACCAATCAGATCATGCTCTTCCCGAACTTCATCTGGGATGGTTATCTGTAGATTGCTTTTTGATTTCTGATGAAAATCTGGCAATTGCTTACCTGCTGTCAGTTCCAGTCCGATAGCGTACAAAATCTGATCAGTTGTCCAACCTGCTGACAGAAGTCCGAGCAT
>RHMF01000209.1_pt1 | contig 24207 bp, 44 predicted proteins | sample 5365151 | NCBI WGS metagenome assembly RHMF01 (sample SAMN10266501, study PRJNA497801) | feces metagenome | isolation source: feces | host: Bos taurus | place: China: Prairie of Fairy Mountain | collected 2017-08-14 | reverse complement strand
CCGCGAAGATCTGATGCAGGGTTTGTACAATATTTTGACTCTTGTACTTACAGCTCTTGAGAATGTGAGCGAAGCGTTCCACGATATTTTCCCGCCAATAACAGGTGAACAGCTTGCTAACTTAACTAAGAAGTTTAGAGATTTTACAGAACTTCTGACAGCTTCTTCGGCTGCTGAAACTATCGAAGAAGTCAGTGAATCAATTGAAAGAATCGGTAAAGCAGCAAAAGGTCTAACGTCTGGCGATCTTCTAGAAGGTACAAAACTTGAAGAAGAAGTTAATAAAGTAGCTACTGTTTGGGAAAAGATTCAGAGAACCTTAAAAGGCGTATTCGCCGTTGTCGATATTTTGAAACAGGCATTCATGGCGCTGTTTGATACGATCAAACCGATATTTGGCTTGTTCCCTCAGATCTCTGGTGGAATACTGGACATGACGGCTGGAATAGGCGACTGGATCGTTGGTGTCGATGAGTTTATTAAGGCTGATCAGACCTTTGCAAAGTGGCTCGGTTTTCTTAAATCGCCTATAGACCTCATCAAAAAGGGTATTCAAGGTTTGATGAGTATTCTTGGCAAACTAAAAGATTCATTCACTTCATTCTCGTTTTCCGAGATATTTGGCTCAAAAGAAGAAGGAATTACAACAAAAATTTCGAAACTATTTACAAAAATTGAAGAATCTTCGACAAATTTCTGCAAAAGTATTGAAAAGACATGGCCAAAAGTTAAGAAACTCTTGGATCCATTCATCGACATATTTAAAACTCTATTTGCTCGTATCGGAGAGGCTATTAAGACCGGTGATATTCAGAGCCTAGCAACACTTCTTAATACATTATTTGCTGGTCGTTTACTCAAGAATCTTGGGGATTTCAGTGGCGGTTTAGCAGATTTTGCAAAGACACTTAAAGGGGTTGGCGAGAAAGGCGGTCCTTTAGACACGGTTATGGATCTTGTCGGTGGATTGCTTGGATTTGGTAAAGGGAAGGATGGAGGATTAGACACCAAACCGTTTGTTGCAATCGGAGAAGCTTTACTAATGATCGCAGGTGCGTTATTTGTCATCTCGTTAATCGATTTGGAAAAATTGCCCGGGGTGATAATTACGATAGAACTCATGGAGTCAATGCTTACAAGACTAGCGAAGGCGCTTGCTCAGTTCGCTCCATCAAAGATGAAAGATATTGCTGGTCTAGCAGTAGCTAGTGGATCGCTTATTGCAATTGCTGGTTCGCTGATATTAATGTCTGTGGCTTTGAAGGTCATTGCAACAATTGACTCTGATAAGCTTGCTGGGGCTCTTATTGGTATCGGCGCATTGCTTGCCGAGCTTTGGGCGTTTAATAAGTATTCTGGCAAAACACAGTTCAAAGGAATGAGCTTTGTTGGTCTTGCCATTTCGCTGATATTAATTTGCAATCAAGTTAAAAAGCTAGGCGAGATGGATCCGGATCAAATGTCACTTGGTCTCGTTGGAGTTGGCGTAATCCTTGCCGAATTATGGGCATTTAACAAATTCTCTGGAAAAACAAGATTTAAAGGTCTTGCGTTCATCGAACTTGCAGCCGCTCTGATAATTATTTGTAATCAGGTTAAAAAGCTAGGCGAGATGGATACTACGCAGATGATGTACGGCTTAGCTGGAGTTGGCGCAATATTGCTAGAGTTGGCTATATTTTCTCAGATTTCTGGAAAGATGGGCGTATTTAAAGGTCTTGGTTTTCTAGCAATCGCTGCTTCGCTGATATTAATCTGCAACCAGGTTGAGAAGCTTGGCAAGATGAATCCACATAAACTTGAAAGAGGTCTCGCTGGTGTTGGCGCTGTTCTATTAGAACTAGTATTGTTTGCTGGACTAATGAACGTTGCATCTGGGTCCTCACTAAACATGATTGCTTTGGCAGCGTCATTACTTGTTATGGCTGGAGCGATAGGATTGCTTGTGCCTTCTCTGATATTGTTGGGATCTGTTCCCTTAGAGAACATTGCTGTTGCGCTTGGTACCTTGGCTGGAACATTCTTAATACTAGCGATTGGTGCTGGTTTACTTACTCCGCTGATAATTCCAATGATTGGCTTAGCTGCTGCAATGGCATTAACAGGTGTGGCTGCAATCGCTTTAGCCGCTGGATTAACGTCATTAGCAGGGTCGTTTGTCGTTATGACTGGAGCCGGAAACGCAATGATTTCGTTTATTGGACAGGCTATTCAGCAGCTGATATTACTAATTCCGGAGCTTATAGCTGCTTTAGCTATTGGTGTGCTTGAAGCCGTCGCGCAATTGTGCACAAAGGTTCTTGAAATGGCAGCGGTTTATGGCCCACAGATCATCGCGCAGCTTATGCTGCTACTCACAAATCTTCTTAACGTTGTTGCTCAATACGTTCCAGATCTTGTACAGGCGGCAATTAATCTTGCGATCTCATTTATAGATGGTTTCGGAAGAGGAATTGTCGAAAATACTGATAAGATTCTTTCGGCTATGGACACGCTTGGACGCGGTATAGTTATATTCTTGCTTACTGCGCTTCAGGATCTTGTGGCAAAGATTCCACTTGTTGGTGATGATATTTCCAAGAGTATTCAGGGTATGAAAGAGAGCATCGAAGCCGAGATGAACGAGCCTCCGGAACTGGATACGGCTGTCAAGATGGGCGAATCTGTATCTAAGGGAATAGAAGAAGCAGAGCCTCAAGTTGCTGATGCTGCTGACAAATTGGCAAAACGTGGCGAAGATGAACTTGAATCCCACGTCGATGAATATGGCGAAAAAGGTGGAGCTGCTGGTGATAAAGTGGCTGAAGGAATGGAAGATTCTGACACCAAAGTTGAAGGCGCAATCAATCACCTTGTTGTAACTGGCACAAGCGAGATCGAACGTGGCTATGCAGCATTTGAAGGTGTTACAGAAAGAATTCCAGAAAGGATTGCCGAGTCGTTGAGAAACAATTCTGCTCCGGCGATTAATGCTGTAAAAGAAATGGCTGCTGAAATGGCCGCACAATATGGCTCAACTTTAGGCATTAATTCGCCATCTAGGGTATTTGCAGAAGCGTCTAAGCATATTCCGGAAGGAGCAGCGTTTGGCATTAGGTCTACAGCCTATATGGTAAATGACGCCATTACAGATCTTACATCCTCAATGGAGGGTCAATTTACCTCTGCAACAGAAACAATGGGGAAAGGTCTTAGCGCAGACTATTCTACATCTCCATCGATTCGTCCTGTAATCGATTTTACAGACGTATCAAATGGATCCAGTAAAATTTCTTCAATGTTTGACCATGAGAGGGTGTCATTAGCGGCAGATTCCATGGAACTTAATAGACAAGGTAATCAAATGGACCAGCTTCTCAACGTTGCTAACAAAATGTATAGAGAACTTCAAAATGGGTCTGATTTGTATCTTGACGACAACATTCTCGCTGGCAGAATTAACAGGAGGCTAGGCATGGTATGAGAACACCAAGACACTTCACCTTAAGAAATGGCTCCGGCGATATTTGCAACATCACAACCACAAGTATTCTCTTTCATGATCTAAACGGTCTTGGCTACGAAAGAGAAGACGCATACAGACGAGTAGGCGATAGGTTTGTTCTTGTCGCCTCTGGTCTTCGTCAGCAAACAATTAGCGGCAAAGTAGCTCTCACAGGGGATGATCCTTATGAGAGCTACTTTAATTTTGTACAGTTTTGCAACAACACTCCGCTGATATTAATCTACCAACCAAATCCTTCTATGGAGGGTCAAAAGCACATCGGAGAAACAACCGATATTGTGTCCGGGATTCCATATGAGAGAAACGTGCGAGTCAGACGAATGGAGAAAACAGAGATTAATCAATACGGATATTTAGATGTTGGAATCGAGTTCGATTGTCTGACACCTTGGTATAAACCGATTGAAGTGATCACCGATCCGACAGACACAGATGATGACATGATTGAGGATTTCTTCACATTTAATGATGGAACACCTGACAATTATGGTATATGGCCTATCGAAGAAGCATCCCATGGCCAGGGCAATCCACACGATCTCGGATATTACGAATTCATAACTGACCACTATGAGCGTACTAGTGATACCGTATTTAATCCAAACAAGACATATTATCTGGAATCAGGTTTCAATTTCGGAAAAGATGTAACTATGAATTCGATCATCGATTCCAATAGTTACAATGAATCGCCATGTAGACTTTGTATCTATGGTCCGATCTCTAATCCAAGATGGACTCACTACATAGAAGGATATTCTGGTCCGTATGCGACCGGAGGCGTAGACGTGACGATTCCAGACGGGCGAATGCTTGTTGTTGATAATTCAACGGATCCATATGAAATCTCAATCTACACAACAGACAACGTGTTTGTAGAAAGCGTTTACCAGAATTCATTGTTCGACACAGAACGATTCATCGACATTCAGTACGGACGAAATCAGATTCGAGTTACAGGAACTCTTGACGAAGACAATAATGCAAAAGTTCCAATCAAGTTAGAGGCTAAGATCTACTATGACTCGGTGTAATGTAGAATTCTTTGACTATCAGATGAATTACGTCCATCATGATACGATTGAAATACCAGATATTGACGACGACTATTTAACGCCAGAGGCTAGTAGTTTCCTGATTTCACAGACTGCTGATATTCCTGAAAGAGGAATCATATACGTTTCCGAACCTATTCATTTCATAGGAATCATTGACTCTTTACAGGACGAGTCATACCAGACAAGGGTTTCATTCAAACCATTCTTGTCATATTTTAATCAGGATGTATTGTTTGACATTCGTTTGCAGAAAAAAGCAGCGACTTACCCATCTCTAGAGCAGACTCTTGGAAACTTAATTGAAGAGTATTGGGGAACAAACGGGAGCTATAGGTACAACACTGTTACAATAAATCGTCCTCAGGATGATGCATTACAGCGGATTAATATTAACGTCCTTCCTCCAATAACAACTACGTCAAACTGGGATCTTGGAATAGTTGCTGATCAGCAGGGTAGCAGTCATACAGTTGTAAATTTCTACGAAACAATTCTAGAGAGTTGTTTACATAGATACAGAGTTGTAATTGAACCGATTATTAACCTCAAAGAAAAAAGAGTTGATCTGTCAATTGGAATAACCGACGGAGAATTCAAAATAGATGCTGATTTGTTCGGTGTTAAGATTAAAGCTTTCGCAATCAACAAGCTTAGCTCCAATGTTAATAAGGTAGAGTTCTGGAATCTACTGGATTTACAGGATAGGACAAGAAGAAACACAACAACTCCGATATATTACTATCTTCATCAGGATGGAACATATGATACCGACGGTACAGCAAACAGAATCACGCCTGTTATTTTACAAGTGGAGATCATAGATCCTGGAGAAGAAGATGGTGTTCCTATTACCTTCGCCGCCGCTTGCAGATCTAGGGCTGAAGAGATCTTTGCTGATATTTCCTGGTCTAATTACATCGAGCTTGAGTTTGGAAACTATGATCGAACGGTTAATCCAAAAACTCTTAGAACAGGTCAGCTTGTTAAGATCTATCACAATGGAGAATGGTTTGACACAATACTTACTGGTAAAAAACTTTCTACAGCAACAACTCTGATATTTGGAACAATGAGAGTTGATATGACTAAAAAAGCAAAACTTGAAAACAGTAAGAGGTGACTTATATGGCTATTAAAGCTGAATTAAAAGTATATCCTGGCGTTAGATTTCCAGCTCAAGGCTTTGCTTTGATGTCTGAGAGATTCTCAACAGTAAAAAGTGTGCTTATATCTGGTTGCGAAGTTACAGCAGCCAGCGCAAGTGAATTAATTCTTACGGACGGATGGGCTCTTGTAAGAGGAAGACTTGTTCAGATTACCGGAGACACGCTTGGAGCAAGCGATATTCCGTCAATTTCCGGAGCTCCTTTGTATGTAATGCTGTCTGTCGATATTACTACAGGAGCAGCAGCTGTTCAGGTCCTTGACGCATCACATGCTGCCGACTGTGTAGACACACTTTCAAATGAAACCAATCTCGGCATCGCATATTTAGCTCTTGCTATCATTGATTCTAGCTGGAATGTTACCAGACAGGTCTATGACGTAGGTTATGTGACCGAGATCACGATTCCGTCAGCGAGTTGGGTTTCTGTTCAGGAAAACAATGTAGATACGGGCGTATATTCTTACACCTACAGTAACGGCAGCATCACAACCACATCAAATCAGGAAATTCTTCCTCCGTTGCAGGGCAGCATGAGTATGGCAGACTTCAAAGCCATGCTTAAAGCCATCCAGCTTGCAAACATTCAGGATGGTGGACAGGCTGCCGGATCAATGACGCTGTTATGCACTGGTGCTAAGCCGTCAATCGAGATTAAACTAAGAGTTCTCTTTAGAGGCGGCAATTATATTTGAGGTCTAATTATGGCTAATGTGATTAGGCTTGGAGAAGGCGGAATTAAAAGAAATCAGATGACATTTATTGGTAGCGGTGATACTTGCGGAAATAGCCCAAGCGAAATAACGTACCAATACTCTGATATTTTTGATTCCTTCAACTTACCAGTTGAGTGGTGTTTGGATTGCGGCGGCGTTTCTAGCACATCGAGCACTGCGTTTAATGCCGAAATATATTTGCAAGTTTTAGATGAATCTGATGGAACTTGGAAGAACGTAGCTGGAAGGATTGCAAATAACACAGACGCTACCGTATATTTCAAAAACACCGGTGTTAGAGCAAAATCAGACACGACAGACATGTTCTTACCGGCTATTAGTGATAATGGAAATGATTTTTCGTCTGACAATAGGATGCGAACTATTAATAATGCATATTATGCTCAAAGAAGATCGTCAGTAACGATTAATGGTACGACATATACAAGAGTGATTTATGACCTGTCGTATTACAATACTGGAAGATATTATAGGTTCAGATACTACAGTCGAACAAATTCTGGAACACCAGTTGAAAAATTGTATGGTGTTGGAGTAATTGGGATTTCACCAATAGCTGCAGCCATGCTTGATGAATCGATTACGTCGCTTAGTCAGATCGTTGTTCCTATGAGACAGAAGTGAGGAGTTATATTTATGCCAAATATTATTAATGTTTCAAATGGCGTTCAAGCTCCTGTTGATTATTTCGGTTACTTGGTGTTTGTACATAACGCTGAAGATACAAATAGAGCGTCTCGTGTATTTGACTCTAAGGTCGGCGACGTTAATATGCCGATCATGTATAGAATGACCTGTGGGTACTATGCAGGTTCCACGGCTGGAGAAATCTGGCTTCAGGGGACTAATGCCGAAGATTCTGCGGACGAACCAAGCACCACGACAGCTGACTGGGTAACAATCGATACAGTTACTGCGGCATCAGTAAATCGTGTGCGTAATGACGATACAACCGCTGAAAAGACGACATCCGGTTATAGGTATTACAGATTTAATCACAGAGCTGGTAACGCGAAATGTGTTTCTTTCGGCGTCATCGGCTTTGCTAGTGAATGATATTTTCTAAGATTTCAATACCTGTCTTGCGAATGTACCTGCGATCCGGATACCTCTCACGTCGCTTCCAACCTTATATATAGAAAGATATCTGCGGACGCACCGTTTTGTTAAGACAGGCAAGAAATACGGGGGAGAACGAATTGATAAACCAGCCGACCCCATCAAAAGCTGGTAGAAAGTGAGGAGCCAGTGGGCAAGGAAGAAAAAGATACAATTTGTAGTAAGGTCAAATTGACCAAAGAAAAGGGCTTCATGGCGCTCGTGTTGATTCTCACGATCGCTTTTCTGTTCTACTTCGGTTATAGAGCAGTAAAGAAGAAGGTGTGACCATGGACTACACTATTTCACTACAGACGCTATTCTGGTTAGCTGCCGGGATAGCGTCTCTTTACGCTCTCTACAAGATATTTACCAAACCCATTAACCAGCTGAACGATCATGAGCAGCGCATCCACGTTATTGAAAGCACATTGGATGAGCGCAAATCCACAGACAAACTGATATTAAAGGGTCTGTCTGCGATGATGAACCACATGATCGATGGCAGCGGCATTGACAAACTTAAGGAAACACGCGATGAGCTGCAAGAAGGCATCATCGAGCATCATAACTGATTAGGAGTGATATTTATGGCAATAGTAGATCAGATTAATAAAAAATTTAATTCTCACGGCGGTACGATAGAAGAGTCTATTAAGAACGCTAATGTTTCTAGTGGCGGAAACAGCAGAATGTTCGAAATCGAAATAACTGCAGAAGAAGTTGAAGAAGCACCGGTCTATGTTTCAAATAAAACATACGCAGAAATACATAACGCTATTAGCATCGGGTTAGTTCCTGTTGTATATTATGTCACCGATTACGTTACATTTAAGTTCGAACTCAATAATATTTATGGACATTTGAGCTTTTCGTCCTCACCATTCATAAGTATCGAAGCTGAATCGCCAGGTATTCAGATTATTCAGTTTATAATCAACGAAGACGATACAGTTACAATGGTAGGAGTTGAATCCGAGCCTGAAACATGGCATGATTTGTTCGGTTAAAACTTAACAGACGCAAGTAGATATTTATGGCAATTAAAGACGCAATTAACAAAGTCGGAAATGTTCATGGCTCTACGATTCTAACGGCTATTAATCAGATCACAGGTGAGCACGCTTCAACGATCGAAGAAGCTGTAAAATCGCTCGTTGCTGGATATGGTAATGGTGGTGGCGGATCAGTAGCTGATGACGTGAAACTCTATGACTACGACGGAACGATCCTATATAAATACGCAAAAGACGAATTTCTTGCTCTCAGCACATTGCCTGATATTCCGTCTCACAATAAACTCGTCGTTCAGGGATGGAACTACTCATTAGCTGATGCAAAAGAGTATGTTGAGGCATATGGAAAGCTTAATATCGGAGCAACATATGTCACTAGCAGTGGCGCAACAGAGCTCGATGTTAAACTGCTCGATGATATTCTTGAGCTGTCGTTGAGCATCGCGATTAACGGCTCAGTTACTATTGACTGGGGCGATGGATCGGCTACTAGCACAGCGACAGGATCTTCGTTAGAAACTCTCGTAGCAACAACTCATACATATTCTGAAGCTGGCGAATATACAATTAGTATCACTGTTAATATCGGCGAGATCGCGATCATTAGAGATGCAAATAATTATACTTCAATAATCGTTGGCGACACGGACAGACATTGGGCTTCACTAAAAGCGGTTCGTATCGGTAATGGTGTAACAAGTATTAGCGATGGTGCGTTTAGCGCCTGCTACTCACTTGCATCAGTCACTATCCCTAGTAGTGTAACAAGTATTAGCGATGGTGCGTTTAGCGCCTGCTACTCACTCACCTCAGTCACTATCCCAAGTAGTGTAACGAGTATTGGCATGGCTGCGTTTGACAGCTGCAGCTCACTCGCCTCAGTCACTATCCCAAGTAGTGTAACAAGCATTGGTGAGTCTGCGTTTGGCGGCTGCAGCTCACTCGCCTCAGTCACTATCCCAAGTAGTGTAACGAGTATTGGCATGGCTGCGTTTAGCAGCTGCTACTCACTCGCCTCAGTCACTATCCCTAGTAGTGTAACAAGCATTGGTGAGTCTGCGTTTGGCGGCTGCCGCTCACTCACCTCTGTTACTATCCCTAGTAGTGTAACTAGTATTGGCGGCTACGCGTTTGACGGCTGCTACTCACTCGCCTCAGTCACTATCCCAAGTAGTGTAACGAGTATTGGTGATGATGTGTTTAACCAATGCTACTCACTTCCTCTTAACTTCGGAAACGATGAATCCGACGGATAGTAAATATAAATCACAGCAGTGCAGATATTTATGCCAACCCAAGATAGCTCCCTTGTGAACTACGTGGACTGGTCTCCGAATTACACTAGAATGGCCGGTAAGAAGGTGGATGCTATTGTCATTCATCACGCTGCCGGCATTCTTTCTGTTGAGACGTTCGGGTCGATCATGAAGCGTCAGTCTAACCCCGGATCAGCAAACTACGCAATAGGCTCGGACGGACGGATCGGCCAATACGTACCTGAGTCGCAGCGCGCTTGGACGACCGGATCAGCTTTAATAGACAACCACGCAGTTACGATCGAGCTATCTAACTCGACACTTGCGCCAGACTGGAGAGTCGCGCATACCGTGCTTAGACGCTGCATTGATCTCTGTGTGGATATTTGCAAACGTAACGGAATTAAACGTATCAATTTTACTGGCGATAAGACCGGAAACCTGCATATGCACAAATGGTGGGCTGCTACGGCTTGTCCCGGACCATATTTGTCGGACATGTTCCCGTTTATTGCCAGTGAGATAAACAAAGGACTGGAAGGTGCAACCATGGAATTAATGAATGGGCTGAATGAAGTCGTATTCGACAGCATCAAGTTTGATATTACCAAAGGATACGGCGACTATACTCAGCTCCACATGTTTTCGGCTGTTGGCTCTCCAGCAGGAACAGCTTTACAGCCTATCACCAAATTCGATTCCAAAGACATGCTTGTCCTGGCGATCAGCAACTGCAACTATTACGAGATGAATCGTGATAATTACGGTATGCATTACGGTACTGAGCAGTCTGAGGGAGACGGAATCAACTCACAATCTAATGACTTTGTAGATCCGAAAATAGGAGTTTTGGTCTTTTACCAGAAAAAGGATGGAACTTGCGGATGGTGCCGAGGGAACGAATACCATTTGACAAAGAAAGACGTTATATTTGCATGCACGCCGTATTCGATCCGTTTCCACAAAGGAATCGCGATCAATGAACGCTCTGCTAATCTCGGTGACAAGGAGCTCACACCTACCAAACAGACCGGATATTTCATGACTGCTGATGGCGCATGGCATATCGTTAACTCTATCGATCCAACTATTCCTCAGGTAGTAGCGAATCTTATGAAAGATTGCGGTGCTATCGAGGGAATTATTTGCGACGGTGGTGGTTCGACACAACTGGTCTACATTGGTAAACCTATTATATTTACCGGAAGGAGTCTGCCGAACGTGCTGGCTCTAGCTTGCTACAAGAAAGCAGAGGTCGAGCCTGATATTCCTGAAGAGCCTAAGACGGACGAAGAAGTTGAAGAGTTAAGAAACAGAATTGAAAAGGCCATCAAGGTCTTAAAGGGGGAATTATGAAATTGCCTAACAATGTATACGATTTCCTAAAATGGTTTTCGCTGATATTTCTCCCGGCATTCGGGACATTTTACGCTGTAGTAGGCGCTACATGGGGTCTCCCGTACGTAGAACCTATTAAGACGACATGCCTGGCTCTTGGAACGCTGATCGGCGTATGTATCGGCGTCTCAAGCGCTAACTATTACGAAGATAAGAAAGAGGACTAACTTATCTCTCACCATCACAAGCTCTAAGACAGGAAACAAATGCTAAACCTACACTGCCTCCAATCTGTTGCTGCGACTTGACCGTCTTTATTCATGATTAACCTCCTTCAATCTTGTATACTGCGCCTGTCTTAAGCTTTGATGATATTTGCGGAATCCAAAACTGTCCACCCTCTGGGCACCCGTGACAGTCGGGTCTTTTAATAATAAAGGAGTGATATTTATGAGCGAAATTGAAACTCAACTCAATGAAATCATTGAGCAGCTTGGCGAACCGACGTTCCCGGAAGACAGATAAGTATGGAACTTGATTAACTTATATTTACACTCCCTAATTCAAATGCTAAAATTTCCCCGGGTGGGATTTTCGAGGAAACTCGACGAAGCCCAGCGGGTGAATTCGAGGAAAAGTCGTCAAAAAGTTGTCAGATATTTAGACGACATGTAAAAAACTAGCATAAAACCGGGAGCAAGTAACACAAAAGCACAGCACTGAAAATGCTGGTGTCGGCAGTTCAATTCTGCCTGGGACCACTCTAGAAAAGCTCCTGAAAGTGTGATATTTGTCGCATGCTCAGGGGCTTTTCTTTACAGATTCGCGAAAATTTCTTGTCTTAATTTTTTTGCCCGAAACACCCGATTTTCACACCTCAAGTAGTCAAATAAGTTGTCAGCAAAAAATTTTAGGAGGTTAAAAATGGCACGGTACACAAAGAGGAAAGACGGACGTTACAGCACTACAATACTTGTCGGTAAGAAAGCAGACGGAACACCGATCAAGCACACAGTCTACGGCAAGACAGTCAAAGAACTCGAGGCGAATAAGGCAAAGGTCATGGTGGATCTGGATCGTAACGTATTTGTCAAGGACCGCACAATGACGTTCGGGATATTTGCGCGTAAGTGGCTGGAGGTTAAGAAGATCGAGCTCTCCAACGCGTCAATTGACATGTACGAACGCAGGCTTAAGAAGGAGCTTTCGGTCCTTAACGACAAACGCATGATTGATATTTGCTTTGACGACCTGCAGGCAATCATTACTGCAAACAAATCAAAGCCGACCACTGCCTATAAGATCAAAATCACCCTGGATCAGATATTTGAGGCTGCGGTTGCGCAATCGATCGTCTATAAGTCTCCTGCTGTCGGGCTGGTGGTTCCGCAATATCATTCTCCTGAGCAGCGGATTGTGACAAAAGAAGAATTTAAAGCCATAGACGCTGCGGATCTGACGGATCGTGAGGCGTGTTTTGTGAGGTTAGTAAGGAATTACGGACTTCGCAAAGAGGAGGCACTCGCATTAAGAACACGTGATTTTATTTTTTCTCAAGACTCCTATATGACCATCAACAAAGCCGTGGAGTTCCCGCATAACCAGCCTCTGGAGAAGCCTACTAAGACAGGTCACTCGAGGATGCTTTACCTGATGCGTAAGGATGAGGACTTCTTCAGGAATTATATTTGCGCTATTGAGGCCGACGAGGGAGATGACCATTTGTTCAAGACGGCTGATGGCAAAAGATGGATCACTAACATCTCCTACCGTCACATGTTCGAATCGATCAAGCGTAAGTGTGGCTTCGACGAAGAGAATGATATTTCTGCACACAAGTTCAGACATACCTTCATCACAGATTGCTATAACGCTGGGTTAGGACTGAAAGATACACAGTATTTAGCCGGTCACTCAACCGCAGCTGTGACGCTCGGGATCTATACTCACTTGGACGAAAGGAGCACGGCGAGGAGGGATATTTTAGAAGCTGGAGGATTCGCGTAATGGACATCTCTTTTAATAGAGAAGGAGATAAATACAATGAAAATTTGCGAAAAATTCTATGAGATTTGGAAGGACAACAAATACACTGAAAGAGATGTTGGATTCATGGTTCCTGATAAGTTTGAACGAATTATGGCAGCAACGGAACGATTAATGGAGGACTATCCAGAATCAGAAGGATATTTTTTGAAATACAAGTGTACTAAACGATACGAAATTTAAAAGCGGACTAAACGTCTGCTTTTATTTTTTTTTCGCAGAATGAACACATCATATTATAGAGAGAAAAGTAAAGCGGTTAAAAGCGTTGGATGAAATAAGTAGGTTCGAATCCTACCCGCTTTAGTCACTTGAAGACGTATAAGTGACTTTTTATTTTTTTTTTTCGTAGCATGTACATCTCTTTTAATAGAGAAGGAGATAAACACGATGAAAAAGCACAGAACAAAAGCATATTTCAGAGTTGACGGAAGGATTGAAACTGTTGAGGCATCTTCTTGGACCAAAAAGGGTTTGGATAAGAAGATTGCTAAATCAGAAAAAGATCTGATCAAACACTGTGATATTTACGGCAAGACATGCACAAAAATCGGACAATCTTATAGTAAATTTAGAATTTAAAAGCGGACTAAATGTCTGCTTTTATTTTTTTTCGCATAATGTGCATCTCTTTTAATAGAAAGAGAGGTAATAAATATGAATTTCACAACAGTATTAATCTTATTCGTAAATATGGAGCTTTCGCATTACTGTATTGACCGGTACAAGGACAAGACAGGAGACAAAAGACCATATTGGGTAATTATTAAAGATTGGTTTAATGGTGATATTTATAACAATGCTTCAGAAGAAGTAAAAGAAAAATTAAGAGCAGAAGGAAGACAAGAAGGTTAAAAAAGCGGACTAAACGTCTGCTTTTATTTTTTCGCACGATATACATCTGTCTTTATAGAGAAAAGGAGATAAAACTTATGGAAATGATTGAAAAGATTGATGAACTTCTTATTGCTGAACTTGAAGCACTGTCAGAATCAGGATTGGACTACAAGGCTTATGATGAGTCGCTGAAGAACGTAGAAAGGCTTGTTAAGTTAAGAAACGAAGTTCTTGAGCAGAACAGAAAGGAAAGAGAGACGGATGGGAAACTCGAGGCTGAACTGAAACGCTTGGAGAATGAAGGAAAGATTAATTGGAAGAGGATATTTGAAGATGGAATCGACAAAGCAGGAGTAGCTTGTATTCTAGGAATGATTCTTAAGTACGAAAAGTTTGAGATTATTAAGACTAAAGCATTTACATTTATACCAAAGTTATTAAAATTCAGAGCTTGATTGAAGAGGGTTCGTGTGTAGAACACGACCTTTCTTTTTTTCGCAGCATAAACAATGCATATTATAGAGAAGGATGAAAATGTGATACAGGTGTGAGCCCTGTACATCCTTATAAAGATGAGACTCTTGGGGGCGGCACGATGTGGGACGGTTGCAGCGCGTAATAGATGCCAGCCATGCGCAGAGGCTAAACTTCATCTTTTTATTTTTTAAAAAACTTTGTGAAAAAATTCGCAAGATCTACATACGTCTTAATGAAAGAGGTGAATGTTATTACAGTATTATTTTTACTCACATCAGTTACAGGTGTTATAGGATCGGTGATATTCTATACAGAACTTGAAAATTGTGAGGAAGAAAACAGAGAATTACATCTACAGGTCGCAAGACTTCAAAGACAATTAAAGGACTATGAATGAGTCCTTTTTTATTTTTTAAGGAGGCAGACATGAGTGAAGTGGTCGCAGATTTGAGGGATATTTTGGACTCTACAATTGACGAAATCGTTGACTGTTTTGAAGATCTTGAAAATTGTTATGCAAAGTATAAGGAGTATCTATCCAAGTGTACGTCTGAGTATCAGGTCGAGGAAGCTGACGATATTTTGGAAGAGGACCTGAATGAATGGATAGAGAAAGCAGATGCTCTTTACAAAAGATATTTTGGTTCTTTGAGAGATGATGCGCGTGATTATCGACTTAAGCAGCTGGACGACATTCTCGGCAAACGTGTTGGTATGTTGTCTTGATGATATTTCGCAAAAAATTCATAGGTTAAAAAGGAGGTAACTATGAGCGGAGAAAAGAAAGGAATGAGAAAGGAGGTACTTGTTGGCGAGATCGCTAGGTATGCACTTGGTCTTATGGGTTATGAGACTGGCATGCATCCGGAGCGAGTCGAGTATTGGCGTCAAACGCTCGGAGCCGTTGCACTTAGTAATGGTTATAAGCGTGTCAACAATTGCTCAATTTCATTCAACGGAACAGAAGAGGATCTTAAAAAAGTAAGCGAGTTCGTAAAAGAACTGCAAAGAAAGGAGATGAACTAATGTCTACACTCACGCTGACGGAAATCACACAGGCAAGAGAGATTCTTGCAAACCAGAAGTTGGCAGATTACACACTTCGCATTGCCAACGCTCTTAAGGCAAATGAGTTTCAGAAGGCTAAGAAGCTTGAACGTGAGCGCGATCTCTGGTTCAAGAACTTTTGGAGGCCAATGAAATGACTGATATTTGGCCGTTGTTTCTTTGCTTCTTGGCAGGATTAATTGTTGGAATGGTTTTGACAAGGATGTCAAAGAAAGACATAAACGGATATTTGATCCTTGACAAATCTTTAGAAGATCGCGATCGTTGGACAATTCGTATAGACGATGATCCATCAGACGCAAAATACGTAATTTTGGAGGTCATGAGGAAGCAGGTATGAAGAAGATTATAGTCTACGAATGCAACCGCAAAAAGTGTCCTAATTGCAGTGACTATTGCCACCACACAATGGATCCGGAGTTTGCAGTGAATTTCACAAAAGTTACGACGATGGAAAAGACTTTCTTTGTAGAGACAGTAAGAAAGGAGAACTATGTACAGCAAGAATCTGACAGTAGACAGACAGAAGCGCCCGAATGAACCCGGCGCTTTTATATTTGGGACAAAAAATGTGCGTGAGTACCGAATTATGCGTAAGGTCGTAGCACAGTATCCGCTTGATATTCATGATACAACACATCTTGATGGACATGAGAGATTGGTGTTTCAGTTTAGAACTCGCGCAACAAGAGCTGAAATTGACGAGATCAAAGCTAAATACAATGAGCTTATTAAGCCGCTGAGTATCAGGAGGAACGTATGACCGATATTGTGTACCTCGTAGTTGAGTATTCATACGACTACGATAACGACTTCACATCCGTGCTTGGGGCATTCTGCTCTGAGGATAAAGCCAAAGCAGCGGTTGATATTCTCGCTGAGAAAGAGAAGTCAAGGATTGAATTCGACAACAAACTGAATGAGATCGGGTTTGATACGGACGAGTATCAGAACAACTCGTACAGGATTCAGGAAGTACGGATATTTGATTGGTTAGATCAGGATGACGAAGAGGGCGATCCTGTGACTGGCACGTTTGCTACGTGTTGTATGTAATTATATTTCTGCTTATCGCTTTGTTACTCGAGCAGCAATGGAGGATCGAGGACGACAAGCGTTTGCAGGAACAAATAGATAGGTTGAAGGAGGAAAATTATGGAAAGCACAATGACCTATAAGACATCACTCAAGAATCTCGAAGATCTGATTGACAGACTTCTTGAGCAGAACAAAAACCTTACGGATCTTGTTGATGCTAAGTGCGTCGAGATGGGTAAGTTGGTTCAGAAGAATCAGGATCTTGGTACGAAGCTTGTCGAGACTCGTGACAATGCTGAGAAAAAGATCAAGAAGCTTGAAGAACTTGTCAAATCATTAAAGGCCCAGATCGACGATATGGAGTACGATGCAAAAAGAGATGCAGAAGTTATCGTGGCATTGAGAACCAGATATGAACGTACTCGCGACGCTTTCGACAACATCTGCGAGAAGTATCGCGAGCTTGAGAAGAAGGCATGCCCGTGCCCGTATAAGAAGCCTGAGGACACGATTTTCTGATGCAATACTTATATTCTATGCGTAGTGACGTGCTTGAATGCGAAGCCGGCACAGTCACGGCAAGTCGTGAACACGCGCAGGTTACAAGGTTTCGCAAACTGAAACCTACTGGCGGCTATCCAGACGTACAGATCAGTACGCACGAAGCCGTCATTCATAACGGATATTTGTGGTTGGAAAAGAGGGACGACGCGAAAGCTATCGACCTCTTTTTAGACTACGAGAATGATATTCTTGCTAAGCGAGAGAAGGAGCTCCAGGTGCACAGGGATCGCATCCACCACTTGGAGATACGTAAGGGGCGGTACCAGCCATACGAGGGAGACGAATAATGAGAGTTGGATACGTGATCGAATGGAGAGGGTTGTATCTCGACCATTATACTTTCGGTAAAGACACCACAAGCCTTACCTCGTTTGGTTTTGACCGCGAGTTTGGCTATGCAAACTTCTTTGCAACACGGGAAGAAGCACAAACGGTGGCTGATATTCTGAACTTGGACGGAGCAGAGATCCTAGGAGTGAATACTCTTCTAGTTCCGCCAGCATTGCAATCGTGCGAATGATATTTGAAGGAGGTAGGTTATGCAGATGGTTTGCGGAGAAAAGATGTACACAGTTTCAGACGTATGCAAGATCTTGTGTGTTGAAAAAGGTAGGATCAAATCCGCTGTGCAGGATAAAAATCTGAAAGTGAGCGACATCGTGCCGAGTGGTGGAAGGTATGGTTACCGGAACCTATTCAGCGCAAATGATATTCGTAACTACGCAAACAAAGTAGGTTTGACGCCGGTGTTTGATGCGGTAGGAAGCGAAGAAGACGAGATCGATGAGAATGGCGCGATTACCTTAACACCTGAGAATTTCGATCGTGTTGTGCATCATGGCAAACCTATTGGTAAGGTCACAGCTACTGAAACGGAGGATGGCGTGTTGTTTAAAGGAACTATTATGCCGGATGGTGAAGAAGTTTACGAAGGCCAGACAAATGATATTTGCGAAGAAGTGCCTGTCGTTCCTGAGGTCGTGAAGGACGTAGTGGACGTTGAGCGTTATGTCATCCGTGTCGGCAAGGCGTACGTATCAGTACGTCAGAACAACGAATTATATTTCCAGATCACTCCCGATTACAACGATTTCATCAGTTTCAAGCTCGAGGAAGTGGAGCGTGCGAAGGAAATCGCAAATTTGCTCGGGGGTAAAGTTTACAAAATCTTTTTGGAGGAGGTTGAATAATAAAAATGGCAGACTATTCAACCAGGAACAAAGAGCTTTCGGAAACAATAAAATCGATAGCAAAAGAGAACGGTTTCAAGCATGGCGATCTCGGTTATATTTTCAACTGCAAATCGCAAAGTGCATTGAATAAACTTAACAGAAACACCTTTACGATCGAAGATATTGCTGCTTTGTGCGTTGCAACCAATACTGAACTGATATTTGGAGGACACACATTAAATCTTGAATCGATCTTAGGGCTTGAACGCGTCGAAAGACTTAGAAAAGTAAGGGTCTTTATAGAACGTAGAAAAGATCTTGAAACAGAATTTGATAATCGGTTAACCGAATTGGAGGAGGAATTCTATGGATAAGAAAATGCAAGCTAAAATGGACGCCCGTAGGTATGCGGAAGCAAAAATGAACTACGGCAGAGGCGCAGGTAACAAACGCAAGATGATCCAGGCGACAGTTGACGAGCGTATGAGGGATCCTGAGTATCGCGCTGCGTTCCAGGAAGAACTCGGTAAGATCAACTACGAGCCGATCGTTGAAAAAGTTGAGAACCGAAAGAAGCTTGAAAAAGGATATGAAGGCGTCAAGAAGGGCATGCGCACCGGAAGACGCCTTTTCCGTCTTTACGAGCAGAATCGCGATATTTTCGACGCAATCCTTGACAGATTGGGGGTGTAAGTATGGGGCCTGACAAAACCGCAACATACTACAACGTCTACATTAACGGCGGACTTGTAGCGACATTCGACTACGCTTACTATGCTGAGCTCTTCATCAGCGCATATTTAGAGTCGAAACTCACGAACTTCGAAGAGGAAGAGATCGTGATTCAGAAGTCTACGACCGATACGCCTAGAATGGCGAATGATATTGCTGACAAGATCTATGAGCAGTCCAAACCATATTCTGGAATGGATTCTCTTGAGAAGGTGGTGATTGAATAATGTGCGAATACTGTATTGGATATTTGTCTGAGGGCGAAGAAGATTACGAATACATCGACAACCATACAATTGAGCTTGTTGGCAATTTTGTTAATATTGACCTCGACACTTATATTTCTGCCGACGCTGATCGCGAACCGGCATTGGTGTTTCTTACGTCGTATTGGTTCCGTAATGAAGGACCGTATCGTGAAACTATCAAGCGAGTACCTATTAGATATTGTCCGTTCTGTGGGGCCGAGTTAGAGGAGGCTAAGAAGGTATATGAGCGAACATAAATTTGTCTGCTCGAGATGCGGAGCAGAAGTCAGAGCTGCAAGATATTTAACAAAACTGAGTTATACGCTTGAAGCAGTCATTGAAAGCGATCAGAGGTACGAGTTCTCCGGTGTGAGATTCGTATGCCCGGATTGTGAGATGGCGTTCAAGCGCTTTATGGATTATCGGAAACCTGAGATTAAGGAGGCAAGTCATGGACGATAAGGCATTGGCAATTGTAAAGAATTATATTCTCGAGCACCTCGATAAGAGCGATAAGGTCAAAGACTTTGAGGTATACATCGTTTGGAAGTGTAAGACGCTTCAGAACTGGAAGTGGATGATATCCTCAAGTCTTCTGGATGGTATGTACTACGAAGTCACGTACAACGGAGACTATAAAGAATTCTATCTCGATGCGTATAAGAAGTTTGAAAACAGGGTGATTATGGAATGAGAGATTTGAGAGAATTGGACAAACTTGAAGACTATCTTAAGTCGCATGATATTCCATATGAGCGTATTGACAAGGATGGCGAGTACGATAAGCATCAGATTTGTTTTCCTAAACGATACCCTGGGTGTGTATGGGATGCTATTTGTCATTATGGTAGCTATGGTGCTGAACAAGGTTTGCTTGAGATCATGGGCGATATTGTTACGATTGACTATGATTCGGTTGAAGGCTATCTCACAGCAGATGACGTCATCAGTCGTATAGAGGGTAAATATAATGCGGCCGAAAGTTTTTGAAGTAATTTATAAATTCACGGTTGCACCGACAGTGCCTTTTCCAAGCGCATTAAATTGGAACGCTGAACCTATTGGCGAACTGACAAGGTGCAAGGATTGCAAACACAGACCGACAGTCACAGGAGAATACGAAAACGGATTAGATGTTGAATTTCCGGATTGGAAATGCCCATGCCGATGTGATGATGGATGGTATAACTGGATACCTGATGACAACTGGTTCTGCGGAAACGGAGAGAGGAAAGAAGAATGAGTGAATTCATAGCATGGATTTTCGGAATCGTGTCAGGTCTTGCATTATGGTTCTACAACGACACAAAATATAATCCGTATATACGTGGATTCGCTGACGGCTATAAAGAAGCAATGTATGAGAGAAAAAAGAATGGAACTGAAGAGTCTGTACGGTGCAAGGACTGCAAATGGTTTGGGAAAAGCGGATGTGCGATCCATATCGTTGATGAATCGGATAAGCCAAAAGAAGACGATTTCTGTTCGTGGGCAGAAAGGAAAGAAGAATGAAAGAATTCATCGTTTCGCAGGATTACATAGATGGGATTTACACAGATGAAGGTTCAACGTTTGGACTAGATAAGGAACCGGAACTGGTACGGTGCAAGGATGGTGGAAGATGAATGATTTAATCAGGAAATATGACGTGCTTAAAATCTGTAGCGAGCAGATATGGAACGGCGCTGATGACTATTACTCAATCAGCGCAAATCAGATTGCCAAAAAGGTTAAGGAGTTGCCGACAGTCGATGCGATACCGATTGAGTATATCGAGGCATGGAAAAATATGCCTGACACCGATGCATATAATCGTGCAAGTGTTGACTGGCTGATAAGAGACTGGAGAAAAGAACATGGGACTGATTGATTCCGAAAAAACAAAAGAACGGTTTATGAAATACGCGAAAGACTGTTATGAAACAGATACCAAACTCTATGCCGATGTGATTGCTGCCGGAGAAGTACCGGGAGGAAGAAGAATGAGTGATTTAAGAAAAGATCTACTCTCCTGCCCCAACTGCGGAGCACCAATTAATCGGGCAACAATGCGCTGCGAGTACTGTGGATCGGTCTTCAGGGAATCCATGCCGAATGTGCTAGTATGCGTGGAACATCCGAAAATCGTACCACTCCAGGCAGAAGTTTTTGTTGACAATTACCTGAGTAGTCTTCTCTCAAAAGAGGAATTAGCAAGAGAAGTATCGTCGCAGCTTACACGCAAAATTGCAGACGGCTTAGATCAGCTGATGGAAATCAAAGTCAAGGAAGATCCGCTGCATTTCGGTACAATCGTACGAGGAAGGATCAGGGTTGTCCTTCCGAGTGAGAAATTATGATGAAACGGAGAGAAAGAAAATGACGACCAGTAAAGCTGGATATTTGCACGTGCCATTCAATCCCAAGTGTGACACAAACACCGACCGGTATGCGCCGATTAAGACTTGGGATGCTGGTATGAAGGCTTCAGATTGGCTGATCCATAACACAGAGATGCTTCTGAGTCCGCCTCATACAGCGGATGTATCATATTTGGTGAAGCGTTTTGGGTTGGGGACGGCTCAAGACGCTTTGAGAATGAACACCGGTAAGTGGGTCGTGATTAGACAGAGCAAACTTAACGGCGAAGTATGGATAGCAGAAGTGAAAGAGGATTGGAGGCCAAAAGATGCTGCCTAAAGATATTGTGACATTCGATGGAACTACGATCTTCCAGTACAATGACGGAGATGTTGAGATCGAACCGAGTGGCATACACAACGACATGATTCTCTTGATTGGTCCGGATGATATTCTGAAAGTCATCAACTACCTCATCAAAGCTTATGCGTATGCTTGCAGTGTGCAAGAGAAAGCGGGAGAATGATATCTCTTCAATTAGGAATAGTCTCAGTGCAGCTTGGTATCATTTGCTATTTCTTATGCGAAATACTTAAAGAAATGAGGAAAAACAATGAGCAAACCTAAAAAGATCACCTATCTCGAGCTTATCCATATGATCGTAGATGGTGCGCATCCGAATTATATTCTCTACGGTGGTAACTTCTATATGTGGGACGGGCATAACTACAGCCTGCACCCGCGCAGTAGTAACTACGTTATGAACACGCTTGTCTCATCTATTAGCGAAGACGATTACGCAAAAAAGAAATGCATTACGCCGTTATATTACGAAGAAGAGGAAGAAGATGTGGTCGAAGAAAAGAAAGAAGATCGCGAAACAGTATGACTGGCGCTGGCATCAGTTCTTGATTTATATTCGAGAGGTTGGTGCTCGGCATAAAAATTCGCAGAATAAACAAGCACTATAATAGAGAAGGAGAAAAGAAAAAGCTTATGGTAAGCGCCACAAAAGTGGTTTGCGGGTTCGATTCCCGCTTTTCTTTTTTCTTTCTTATATTTTAGAGAAAGGAGATCTATTATGGACATCACAACAACATGCAAGACAGCGTTGTCTGCAACCAAAACATTCGTGAAAGTAAATTCACACACTATCAAAGCGGCAGCAGCTATGGGAGGTGTCTTGGCGGTAGCAAAGACTAGCTATGATGCTTATCCGATTCTGCATACGGAATTAGAGGAGGCCGAAAAAGAAAAAGGTAAACCACTGACAAAAACTGAACGCATCATTATTATGGCAAAAGCATTCTGGAAAGCCGGATTAGCAGTAACATTCACAGAAGCGCTGATATTAGCGTCTATCTTCGATGCAAACGGAAAGATCCTTGCAGCAAGTGCTGTAGCGGCACTCAATAAAGAAAAGCTTGAAGAGTGGAAGGAAAGCGCTGCTGATATTCTCGGAAAAAAGAAAGTTGAAGAAATTGACGAGAAAGTTGCCGAGAAAGAGATTATGAAGGGATATCCTATGTACAACGCAATGTACGACATGGATGGTAAGTACTGGATCAAAGAAGATATTACAGGACGATTCTTCCGAGATACAGAAGAAGGTGTCAAGACTAAGATTGCCCTTATTGCTGGCAAATTAGGCGGAGCCTTTGAGGACGAAATTCCGGTATCTGATTTCTTCTGTATGGTCGATCTCGATACTGAGCCTGCAGCATCTGAGGCATATGTGTTTCACACAAGCAATAGGCGTGAAATGACAGATGCGCATCTGTTGAGTGGACTGTTCAAGTATTGTAAAGGTCCTGATGGAAGACCGGCAGCATATTTCTTGCTTTCGAAGCTTGTTACAGATCCAAACTGTAAGAAGTGGTACTGATATTACCTCCTTTCTGACAGTCCTGAGCATGACTTAAAACTGCTCGCTTATATTTAAAGGAGAACAGGAAAATGGAGAAATTCTTTAAGTTTATTTGTGACTTCAGTATTGTTTCAACAATCATCATTACATATCTTGCCTATAAAGACAGCGATAATTCGCGCGATGAACATTGCTCTTAATAGAGAAGAGAGGAAAATAAAATGAACGAAAACAACGAAATGAATGAAGAATTCACAACAACTGAAACAACAGAAGAGGTTACAGACGAAACTACAGAAGAAACAACTGACAATGGTTTTGAATCACGGGATTACTTGATCTTTGCATGTTGTGCAGCAGCAATCGGTGGCGTTGGCTATGGTCTATGGAAAGGACTTAAATGGACAGCTCACAAGATTGATGATGCTATAACAGAAGCGGCGATCAAAAGAGTGAACAAAAAGACATTGAAAAAGGTTTTGGAAGAGGATGCAAAGACAGATCCTTTGGATGTTGAAGTACCAGAATTCATTACTGAGTAATTGATTAAGAGCATTAAAAAGATGCTCTTTTCTTTTTTAATGATTATATTTAGGAGGAAATTATGGAAAAGAAAACAGTGATTAAAAAAGTTTGCGGTGTGGT
>RHMF01000231.1_pt1 | contig 24223 bp, 18 predicted proteins | sample 5365151 | NCBI WGS metagenome assembly RHMF01 (sample SAMN10266501, study PRJNA497801) | feces metagenome | isolation source: feces | host: Bos taurus | place: China: Prairie of Fairy Mountain | collected 2017-08-14 | reverse complement strand
CGATGAGCTGAAGAATATCGCCCACGAGACGGCTCACCTGTTTGACCGCCTGCAAGCTCTGAGCGAACAGCACAAAGAGGTGCTGATGCCGGGCTACACACACCTGCAGATAGCTATGCCCTCCTCGTTCGGACTATGGTTTGGCGCCTATGCCGAGACGCTTGTGGATGACCTGCAGCTCGTGGCAGCAGCCTACCGCGTGGCCAACCAGAATCCCTTGGGCTCGGCAGCGGGATATGGCTCGTCGTTCCCGACCGAGCTGCTCCAGTTCGAGACCATGCACTACAACGTGGTGGCAGCACAGATGAGCCGCGGCAAGACCGAGCGTGCCACCGCCTATGCCATTGGCGCCGTAGCCTCTACGCTGGGACGCTTTGCCATGGACGTATGCCTGTTCATCAACCAGAACTTCGGTTTCATCAGTTTCCCCGACGAATACACCACAGGCAGCAGCATCATGCCGCATAAGAAGAACCCCGACGTGTTTGAAATCATGCGTGCCAAGTGTAACCGCCTGCAGAGCGTAGCCGGTGAGGTGGCCTTGATGACGACCAACCTGCCCGTGGGCTATCAGCGCGACTTCCAACTGCTGAAAGATGTGATGTTCCCCGCCATCGAGGAGATAAAGTCGTGCCTCGCCATGTGCGACATGATGCTGCAGCACATCCGCATCAACCGCGACATCCTCAGCGACCCCAAGTATGACTACCTCTTCACCGTAGAGGATGTCAACCGACTGGCACTGCAGGGAATCCCCTTCCGTGAGGCCTACCGCCAAGTGGGCATGCAGGTGCAGAACCATACCTACAATCCTACTCGGGAGGTACACCACACACACGAAGGCAGCATAGGCAACCTCTGCAACGACCGCATACGCGAGAAGCTACTCCGTGTGATGCAAGAATTTGATGCTTAATATTTTTAGCCACAGGCAGCAACAAAAAGTATCCAAAACAATAGCTTTTTTAAAAATATATGCTACCTTTGCATTGTAACTATTTAATAAATAAAGATTATGAAAAAGTTTTTAATGATGGCAGCCCTTATGGTTGCAACTTTAACAGTGAGTGCTCAGGATTACAATTGGGCTGTTGGTGTTCGTGGCGGTGGCTTTAGCGGTTTGACCGTAAAGAAGAACAATGGTGGTAACGCTCTCGAGTTTGGTGCCTCTTGGAACTGGAACAACAACATCAACGTTGATGGAGTATATTTGTGGCAGCAGCCCGTGATTGCAGACGGCTTCACCTTGTACTATGGTGCTGGTGCATACGTTGGTATGTGGGAGCACGAGGCAGCAAGTGCTTTTGCTCTTGGTGCAGAAGGCGTTGTAGGTCTTGAGTACAAGATTCCCAGTGTGCCTCTTGCATTCTCATTCGACTACCGTCCTGGTATCAATGTACTTCCCTCTGTTGCAGGCAACCTCATCAACTTCGGTTTGGGCGTTAAGTTCTGCTTCTAATCCGTCGGAACAATACAAAGAAAAAGCGTCTGCAATTGCAGGCGCTTTTTTCTTATATCTCGTACCACGGTTATCCCCAAGCCAAGGCGCTGGCACCGAGTACCGCAGCATCAGAATCTTTGAGCTCAGACACCAAAAGCTTGGTCTTGCCCTTCCAGATATTGAGCACATTGGCCTCCATAGCCTCCAAGGTCGGCTTCATGATGAGATCGCCAGCCTTGGTCAGTCCGCCAAACAGGATAATAGCCTCGGGAGCACTGAAGGCGATGAAATCAGCCAATGCCTCACCCAAAATAGTACCCGTAAAGGTAAACACATCCTGAGCCACCTTGTCGCCACGGATGGCAGCATCGTACACATCCTTAGAGGTGATTTCACCCTCGATGTCGCGCAGGAGACTGGGCTCGTTCGTACAATCAATGATCTCCTTAGCCGTGCGAGCCACACCTGTTGCAGAGCAATAGGTCTCAAGACAGCCACAACGTCCACAGCCACACTGACGGCCATTGTGACGGCGCGAAATAACGTGGCCAAGCTCACCGGCAAAGCCATCGTGGCCATACACCAGCTGTCCGTTGATAACAATACCGCTACCGACACCCGTACCCAGAGTAATCTCGATAAAGTTCTTCATGCCACGCGCAGCACCGTATGTCATTTCACCGATAGCAGCTGCATTGGCATCATTGGTCACTGTCACAGGCACTCCAATACGCTCCTGGAAGAGTTCTGAAAGCTTGATTACGCCCTTCCAAGGAAGGTTCGGGGCAAACTCAATGTTTCCTGTATAGAAGTTGCCATTGGGTGCGCCTATACCCATGCCCTTTATCTTATCTTTGCCACCCACCTCTTCAATCATAGGGAGCAGCTTCTCGGCCACGGCATTGACATACTCGTCAATCTCCTTGTACGCTTGCGTTTTAATAGAATCCACACTCAGGATGTTTCCACGTGCATCCACGATACCGAACACGGAATTTGTTCCGCCGATATCCATTCCTACTACATAAGGCTTGTCCATATTGGTATATAAAATTAAGGTTGTTATGTTAATGCTGCAAATGTAATGATAGTTCGCCGACGGAGCAAATTATTTCATATATTTTAGTTGCTGTTTGAACTTTATTCAATTATGCAGAACAGGGAAAGATTACACGAAGATGAAAAAAATAAAGAATAAGAGCTATTGTTAGCGGAATATTGCGTACATTTGCGAAGAGAATGATTGACCAAGCGACGATAGACCGTATCATGGATGCCGCACAGATTGTGGATGTGGTGTCAGAGTTTGTCACCCTCCGGCGAAGGGGTGTCAACTACATCGGTTTGTGTCCATTCCACAACGAGAAGACCCCCTCGTTCAGTGTTTCACCAAGCAAGGGATTATGCAAATGCTTCAGCTGCGGAAAGGGTGGAAACGCGGTACACTTCATCATGGAACATGAGCAGCTCAACTACTACGAAGCACTGAAATGGTTAGCCAAGAAGTATGGCATAGAAGTAAAGGAGCGCGAGCTATCCGATGAAGAGAAGCAGGCACAGAGCGTGCGCGAGAGCCTGTTCTTGGTCAATGACTTTGCCAACAACTATTTCCAGGACATCTTGCACAACCACCCCGACGGACAAGCCATAGGCATGAGCTACTTCCGCCAACGCGGCTTTCGCGACGACATCATCCGCAAGTTCCAACTGGGATTCAGCACCGAAGGACGCGACGCACTGGTAAAGGAGGCCAAGAAACGTGGATTCAACACTGATTATCTGGTAAAGACTGGGCTTTGCTACACACGTGACGATGGCCAATTGCGCGATCGTTTCTGGGGACGCGTAATGTTTCCTGTACACACCCTTTCGGGTAAGGTAGTAGCCTTTGGAGGACGCGTACTGAAGACCGATTCGAAGGTTGCCAAGTATGTCAACTCACCAGAATCAGAAATCTACCACAAGAGCCGTGAACTCTATGGCATATACTTTGCCAAACAGGCCATCGTGAAGCAAGACAAGTGCTTCCTCGTAGAGGGCTACACTGATGTCATCTCCATGCACCAAGCAGGCGTGGAGAATGTGGTTGCCTCATCGGGCACTTCGCTCACCTCGGGGCAGATACGCATGATACACCGCTTCACCAACAACATCACCGTGCTCTACGATGGCGACATGGCTGGTATCAAAGCCTCGATACGCGGTATTGACATGCTACTCGAGGAGGGCATGAACATCAAAGTGATGCTGTTGCCCGACGGTGATGACCCCGACAGCTTTGCCCGCAAGCACAACGCGACGGAATTCCAAGAGTATATAGCAGCACACGAAGTGGACTTCATCCGCTTCAAGACCAATCTTCTGATGAGCGATGCTGCAGGCGACCCTTACAAACGGGCCGAGCTCATTAAAGATATCGTAAAAAGCATCTCCGTCATCCCCGAGGCTATCGTACGCTCCGAATATATCAAGGAGTGTAGTCAAATGCTACATGTAGAAGAACGCATCCTTGTAGCCAAGGTTGCCGAACTGATACAGGAGAAAGCCACATCACCTCAAGGGGGAAAGGCCGCCACCAACAACCAAGGGGAAGATAAAGCAAGAACTCAAGAAAACTCAGGAAGCCCAGAGAACTTGACAGACACAGAGAACCCAGAAAGTACTGGAGACTCAGGGACACCACAGTCTGCAAACATTCCCCAAAATTGGGACAACGAGAAAGCTCCCCTCTATCCGAAAGAGCTACTCATAGTGCAGCAGTTGATACGACATGGCGAAAAAGTGATATACCAGGAGGAGAAGGAAGACGGCAATATAGAAATTATACGCGTAGCCGAATTTGTAGTGGCAGACTTGGCACAAGACACTCTTACGTTTACCACTCCCCTATTCAGGCAACTGCTTGACGAACTGATGTTACACCTCCACGATGAAGGCTTCTCGGCCGAGCGCCATTTCATTACCCACGCCAATCCCGAATATAGCAAGTTGGCAGCCGATTTAGCCGAAGACAAATACCAGCTGAGCAAATATCACTCAAAAACACAAACAGTAATAGACGAAGCCGAGCGCCTGCACGAAATCGTGCCACACTTACTTATCGACTACAAAATGGCCATCGTGGAGATGGAGCTGAAAGAAACGCTTAACCAGCTGCGCCAACCATCAGTGGCAAGCGACCCTACTCTATGCGCAGAGACCATGGCCCGTTACAAGCAATTAATGGAAATCAAACAGCAGATGGCGAAGCAACTGGGCGACCGTGTGATAGGCACGTAAAAAGGGGACTTACCTCACGCGCACACGTACATTATAATATAAACTTAGACAGCTTAAGCAATTCTCCACCTATCAACCACGAATGAGATTCATAAACTCTTCGCGTGTCTTGGCCTGATTGAAGGCTCCGGTAAAGTCAGAGGTTGTAGTAATGGAATTTTGTTTCTCCACGCCACGCATCTGCATACACATATGCTGTGCCTCCACCACCACCATTACACCTAAGGGGTTGAGGGTTTCCTGTATACATTCCTTGATTTGCAGCGTCATACGCTCCTGTACCTGCAAGCGGTGTGAGAAGATATCAACTACACGAGCAATCTTGCTCAACCCCGTAATGTAACCGTTAGGGATATAGGCTACATGTACCTTTCCAAAAAAGGGCAACATATGATGCTCGCAGAGTGAGTAGAAGTCAATGTTCTTGACGATAACCATCTGACTGTAGTCCTCCCTAAACTTCGCAGAGTTGAGCACGGCTTTGGGGTCCATACGATACCCACGCGTAAGTGTCTGCATAGCACGTGCCACACGTTGAGGTGTCTTCACCAAACCCTCACGTTCGGCATCTTCACCCAACAATCCAAGTATCTGGCGATAGTGTTCTTCCAGTTCGGGGTTACGTTCGTCCACGGGATAGTTGCCCGGGTTGTTTGTCAAGTCCATAGTGATTCCTTACAATAATATGTTTATCAACTGGTTGGGAAGAATAACAATCTCCTTGAAATTGCTCGATTTTTTGAGCATACGCATGGCTTGATCGGCTTCCTCAATGGTTTTGTAGTCACCCACACGGCACACCCAACGGGGTGATACGAACTCGGTATATACCGGTATCTCGGGATAGTTATCCTTAACATAGCGAGCCGCCTTCAACGCCTCTTCTTTTGCATAGCGTGTATTGCCTCCAGCATAAACCTGTATGCGGTAGCCTACTGTCTGTATCTTCTTACCTTTACCCTGCATGGGGTCGTACACCTTACCAAGCAGCGCATTGAGGCGTGCGTCCTGATGAATGGTGATTACTCCTTGATTAGGAACGGGGCGGGTCAACCGATCTACGATATTGTCCTGCGCTACAAGAGGCAGAGAGAACAATGCTGCTAACAATACACCAATCTTTTTCATAAGAGAATGATTATTCGGAGAACCCTGAGATACAGTCTCCCAAGGTTCTCCGAAGATAAAACAAGTATTACTTGAATGCGTCAATGATACCCTTGAAGTCTTCTACCTTCAGTGCAGCACCGCCAATAAGGCCACCGTCCACATCGGGGTTAGCGAAGAGTTCCTTGGCATTTGAGGGCTTGCAGCTACCGCCATAGAGGATAGAGGTATTGTCGGCCACTTCCTTACCAAACTGCTTGGCAATCACTGAGCGAATGTAGGCGTGAATTTCCTGAGCCTGCTCAGCAGTAGCGGTCTTGCCGGTACCGATAGCCCATACGGGTTCGTAAGCAAGTACAATCTTAGAAAAGTCCTCTGCCGAGAGACCGAAGAGCGAACCTTCGAGTTGGTTGTAAACTACCTCGTTCTGCTTGCCTGCCTCACGTTCCTCAAGCACCTCACCGATGCAGAAAATAGGAGTCAAGCCGTTAGCCAAAGCCAAGAGCACTTTCTCCTTGAGGATTTCGGGAGTCTCACCATAGTAGGCACGACGCTCTGAGTGACCAAGGATAACATACTGAGCACCTGTTGATGCTACCATAGAGGCCGATACCTCACCTGTGTAGGCACCTGAAGCCTTGTCAGCGCAGTTCTCTGCACCTACAGCGATAACGCCCTTATCAACGATAGGAGTCACCGATGCCAAGTGGATAAACGGTGTGCAGATGATAACCTCGCAATTGGGTTTATCGGCTGCCAATGCTGCATTCAACTCTGTTGCCAAAGCAATACCCTCCTGAAGGGTCTTGTTCATTTTCCAGTTTCCGGCTACAATGTTCTTTCTCATGTTTTGTTGTTTTTAATTATTAGTACTACTATTACTATATTGTCCTATATTCTTGTTCCTAAGATTCTTATCAATTGCCACGAGGAGCAGTAGCGGGAAGAACATCCACAATACCATCACCACGTGGCTTGCCCTCACTTCACGCGCCGTCATTACCATAGCTTTGTTGCGTTCCATAGGGACTGTCAGTTGTCCGTCGCGCGGCATATCAGCAGCACTCCATTTGCCCACTACCGTGGCATCGTTCAGCACGATGAGTCCAGGATTTGACCGTATCATTGTCTTGAGCAATATGTCATCGGCCAGAAGATAGGGATAAGCTGCCCCTGTATGTTCTACCCAATCGGTTATAGTCTGATTGTTCGACGAGGTGAGCATATAGAAAGCATAGCCGTTGACCTTTGCATAGTCATACAGGTCATTCACAACATCAAACACTCCCTCGTTCGTACGTTTCAAGTCATTGGCCACCATCAAGAAGGTGTATCCTGGTTGTTCCAACACCTCCCAAGTCATATCCTCGCCATCAAGGGAGGTCAGATGGAAGTCTGTAATAGGAGGTACGTACCCACGACTTACCAATCGACTTTGGCGCGACACAAAGGTCCACGTAGAGTCAACATACTCGTCGGACGAGACTGTACGCTGTACTTCATCCTTTTCTATCACAAAATAGGTCTCATACACATCCTGAGGTGCATCTTCGGGCACGGTCATGGCCTCCACGATGTTGGTACCGACGCTGTATGGTCGGAAATCAATTATGGGCAGATGACGCATATTGTAGTGCATAAAGACCACAATAGAGGCTAAAGCATATACAAACACCAACCACTGCCTCTGTTCTGAAATGACACGCTGTATGCGGCGATTATTAGTCAACACCACCACTGCCATCACCAGCAGCACCAGATTTTTAGCGAAGGTTTGCCAATTAGTGAGTACCACAGCATCGCCGAAGCATCCGCAGTCACTCACCGGGTTAGTCATCGCAAGCACCAGTGTCAGCGGCGTCATTACTGTCAGAAATGCCGCCATACACCACAGGTAGAATCTGCGGTATAGCCCGAAAAAGAGCGCCACACCCATCACGTACTCTACAGCAATGAGCAACCATGCCCCCAGCAGTAGCCACGCCGGATGTACTGCCATACCGAAAGCTTCGGCATAGTCGGCCATCTTGTACACCGTGCCCATTGGGTCTACAGCCTTCACGAAACCCGAGAAGACAAACACCAGGGCCAAAGCGAAACGAAGGCTATTGACGGCAATATTCTTGGCTATGTTGGCATTGCGGCTCACTCTCCAAAGTCTATCTTTATCAGTCCAAACACCGCATAGTTTATCATATCCATATAGTTGGCATCGACACCTTCCGACACGATGGTATGCCCTTCGTTGCCCTCTATCTGTTTGGTACGATATATCTTCATCAGTATGAGGTCCGTATACGAACTGATGCGCATGCCACGCCACGCCTCATCGTAGTCATGATTCTTGGCCTTCATCAGATTCAGTGCCTTGGTGGCATATTCATCATACTTGGCCAGTGCCGACTCGGGAGTCATATCATCAGCCTCGGCATAGCCCAGTTCCAGCTGTATGAGTGCAACGATGCCATAGTTGACAATACCGATAAATTCCGAACGTACCCCTTCATCGACCATCGATGTGCCCTTGGTTTCGATACTGCGTATACGGTTGGCTTTGATGAATATTTGGTCGGTCACCGATGTGGGACGCATAATGCGCCACGCAGCACCATAGTCCTTGAGTTTCTTGGCAAAGAGGTCGCGGCAAATAGCGATGATTTTTTCAAATTGTTGGTTGGTATCCATATGGGGTGAGGGTTTTTGAGTTTAGAGTTTAAAGTTGAGAGTTGAGGGTTAATTGTCCATTAATACAGCCTCAACACTTGTCCAGGACGCAATATTGTCTTCGTTGTGATACCATTGAGCTTGCAGAGGTTCTTCACCGTAGTACCTTTGCGGGCAGCAATGCGACCAAGCGAGTCGCCCGAGCGCACCTTGTAATAGGTATCAGGATCGCTGGGATCATACACTTTCTTCTTGGGCTTCATATAGAGGTAGGTATCGCCCGTCACATCCTGATTGGGGAAATCGAAAAAGAGTGCCGGATTCAAAGCCTTACCCAGCAAGCGAGTTTCAAAATGAAGGTGTGTACCTGTGCTGCGCCCCGTATTGCCACCCAGCCCGATGGGATCGCCAGCCTTCACCACTTCATTCTCATCCACCAGCTTCTTCGTCAGGTGGGCATACAGCGTTTCCAACCCATTAGGATGACGTATCACCACATAGTTGCCATAGCCACGGCGCTGATAGCTGACGTAGCGCACCTTGCCATCGAAAGCCGCACGAATGGTATCACCACGCTGCACCTTCACATCCAATCCGTAGTGCATACGGCGACGACGAGGGCGGTAGCCAAAAATATCGGTAATCTTCGTATTCTCTGTAGGCATACAGAATCCCGTGAGATCAATGAGCAGCGAGTCGGGCATCACCACATTGGTATACTTGTGGGCATACTCATTGCTCCACTCGGGATAAAGGTCCTGTGCTGGATATTCATAGTTCTCGATTCTGAGGAGTCGGTCAAGCACCACCGAATCAATCTTGGCCATCTGCTTGTCCATAGGAGCTTGAGCCGCCAGCACATCCTGTCCCGAGGCCTGTGCTGTCAGCATTACCGCCACAGCCAAAAACGTATTTCTGATTATTCTGATTTTCATTATTGTTACAAAAAAATATCGTGCATCAACATTTCAAGCTGCAAAGGTACGATTTTTATCGCACACAGCAAAGCTGATAAGGATTTTTCACAAAACAAATCTCCCGTCTATTGGCAGTATAAACATTATTTGTAACTTTGCGCTGTAAAAAGACATAAGCTATAATGACAAAGAAAAAAACACTCACGATTGTAGGCTGCGGCAAACTGGGCGGCATTGTAGCCGATGCCGTGGCTAAAGGCATACTGAGCGAATATGAACTGATAGGCCTTTACTCGCGCTCGCGCGATAAAGCCGAGACATTGGCAACACACATGCCAAAAACCCCGAAGGTATGTGACAGCATCGAGGAACTGTTAGCATTAAAGCCCGATTATGTAGTAGAGGCAGCCTCTCCCGCTGCCATGCGCGAGGTGGCATTGCCTGCTCTGCGAGGTGGCACTTCGGTGGTGACACTCTCCATCGGAGCCTTTGCCGACGATACCTTCTATGCCGAGGTGATGGCCACAGCCAAGGCCTGCGGCACACGGGTATATGTAGTGTCGGGAGCCACGGGCGGCTTCGACGTGTTGCAGACAGCAACGCTAATGGGTGGTGCCACAGCCCGTTTCTTCAACGAGAAGGGACCCAATGCCCTGCGCGGTACTGCGGTATACGATGATTCCTTGCAGAACGAGCAACGCACCGTGTTTACCGGCACAGCCAAAGAGGCCATCGCCCTGTTCCCGACGAAAGTTAACGTCACGGTAGCCGCCTCGCGTGCCTCGGTAGGTCCCGAGCAGATGCAGGTAACCATGCAGTCTACACCCGGCTTTGTAGGCGACACACAGCGTGTAGAAATCAGAAACGAGCAAGTACACGCCGTCATCGACGTATACAGCGCCACGGCCGAGATTGCAGGATGGTCAGTAGTAAGTACACTGCTCAACATAGCTGCACCCATATGTTTCATATAACGCAACAGCCTATCCCCCACTAACAACAATGAACCTATTTAACAAGAACTGTACAATGAGAAAAACACACCTGGTAACACTGCTTGCCTTACTTCTGACGGGTAGCTCCTTGACTGCCCAAACGGCAACTGACGTAGACCGTACCAAATACCCCGACTACTCGGAGAGGTTCAATCCCGACTACTCGCTCGCAGCTCCCGTCCGGGATGCTTCCGCGCCCAGTCGCAGTCGCGCTGTCAGTGGACGCCCCGACCATGTAAACAATGCCGACACACGCCATTTCCCGCCTGTATTCAACCAGGATGGAGGCTCGTGCGGTTCGGCATCGCGTATCAGCTACATGTTCAGCTATGAGTTGGCAGCTTACCGCGATCTCGATGGCTCGAAGCCCGAAAACTATTACCCCTCTCATTTCGTATGGCTACATACCTACTCGCCCTCCGGCATCACCGATCAGGGCAAGGATGCCTTCGTGACCAAAGTGGGCGTGCCATCAGCAGCCACTTACGGCGGACAGACCTATTCGTCTATATTCGGTAATCAGGATGCATCAAACAATGACTTCGGTTGGATGCAGGGATACGACAAATGGTTCGAAGCTATGCATAACCGTATGCTCAAGCCATCACATTTCCCCCAGAGCATAGCCACCGAGGAAGGACGCGAGGCTGTGAAAAACTGGCTATGGAACCACAATGGTGATGATTCTTTCGCAGCTGGAGGTATCTGTGGTGTCGGCGTAGCCTCAGGAGGCGTATGGAAGAACATCCCTAAGACCGCCACCAACGACGAGATCGGCGTTACCGGAATGTATTACGTATACGAATGGGGTACTCAGGTAGACCATGCGCTCACCATTGTGGGATATGACGACCGCATCGAATTTGACCTCGACAAGGACGGTGTCTATGGAGAGCCCGATGCCGATGAATCAGGAGCCTGGATTATCGTCAATTCATGGGGCAACTGGTGTAACGATGGTTTCATCTATTGTCCGTATGCCTTTGCAGGCAGCGCCTTCAACAACGACGGAAATCCGGGTAGCCGCACCTTCAATGGAGACTTCTGGTGGCCCGAGATTTATAAGGTGCGCAAAGACTACCGTCCGCTACGTACCATTAAATTGGAGATGGATTATAGCCACCGTAGTGAAATCGCCCTGAGCGCAGGTATCAGTGCCGACATCAATGCCAATGAACCCGAGAAGACCATTCCGTTCGTTCATTTTACCTATGCTGGCGATGGCAGTAATGGCAACACAAATCCCGCACCCGAGGTTCCCATGCTGGGCCGATGGGCCGATGGCAAGCTACATACCGAACCCATGGAGTTCGGGTATGACCTTACCGACCTTACCGACGGCTACGACATAAACCGCCCGCTCAAGTACTTCTTCATCATCGACACCAGGGCATGGGCACAAGGCAAGGGCACCATACACCATGCCTCTATCATGGATTACCAGTATGACCTGCAGGGAATAGAGACCCCTTTCTTTACAGACGAGAGCGTCGAAATCAGAAGTGCAGGCAATAAGACCATTATCTCTGTTGTAGTATACGGCAGCAGCTACCATGCACCGCAAAACGCATCATTTGATGGCAACACACTCAGTTGGCAGGCTCCCCTACGTTCAGCGCTGGAGGTGATAGCCTATAATATCTACCGCAATGGTATGCTTGTAGCCCACTTGCCCGCTACCACGTTGACCTATACCCCCACGACAACCCTCACCTCGGGTGAATATGCAGTGACCGCCATCTATGCCGGCGACAATGAATCGGCTATGTCTACCGCCAAGGTTCCAATGAGCCTGTCCGCTCCCAATATGGGGGTCAACTTCAGTCAGGGTGGATTCACTATCCCCAATGTGTTTGCCTCAAAATACACCCAAGCCACCATTGAGTATTGGATAAAACCCACCTCGCTTATAGACTGGAATCAGAGCGGAGGTCCAGGATGGGGTAACTTCATGTTCCACGCCAATGCCAGCGGCCTGTTCACCGCAGGTTGGGATACTTCAAACCGCCTCAACACCAGCGCTTCGCTCAAAGTAGGCAAATGGAACCATGTAGCCATCGTCGTCAACAACAATAAAATGACCGTTTACCTTGACGGCGTAAGTCGTGGCAGTGTGACCTCATCAAGTTATAGCGGTCTGGGCGGATTCGGCGACCTCGTGTTCTCAGCAAGCGGTAACGGTGCCCAAAACGCCCAATACGACGATATACGTATTTGGAACACGGCACGCACGGCCGAGGAGGTCAAGGCATACAAGGATGTGGAGTTCACGGGTAGCGTTGCGCCTCACGGGCTCATCGCCTATCTCAAAGGAGACCTGATGAACGACAACAGCGGCACACAACTACTCTACGACTGCATAGGAGGTCACCATGCCACCCTAAGTGGCACCTACACGGCTATAGCCGGAGATATGCCACAGTTAAGCATGGCTACCGAAGCTCCTACCATCAGCATCAACATACCTCAAGGTGCCATCTATGCAGGTATTCCCGTGATCCTCACTGCCACCTGCAATGCTGCCACCAACCAGTTGGAGTGGACAGCAGAAGGAGCAGGCATTTCCGCTCTATCAGTGTCTAGTCCTACTGTGACTTTTGCCACCGCTGGCACACATACCGTAACAGTGACAGCCACAAGTGCCAATGGCGCCACGGCGACAGCTACTTGCGATATCACAGTAGAGTCCTCGCCCGCTATTGATGCCACCTTTACCAAGACGGCAAGCAACATTCCAGCTGGCGAACGCGTCACTTTCCTTGCCAACACACCTCTCATGGGCTATATCTACGAATGGAGTATGCCTGGAGCCGATATCGAGAGTGCAGCCTCAGTGAATGCAGCTGCCAGTTATCAGGCCAAGGGCACCTATACCGTGACCCTCACCGTGACTGCCCCTGATGGCAGCCAGAAGAGCCATTCTGAGCAGATTGAGGTGCAAGAGGTAGCCCCCGTAGCAGCCTTTAGCATATCACCAGCCATCGTAATCAAAGGCAAAGAAGTCACCCTCACCGACGATTCGCAATATGCTCCTAGCCGTTGGGTATGGCAGATCAGCAGCGCCAATGCCAACTACGTAGCTTACGACCAGCACAGAAGTCTTACCATTGACAAACCAGGCGTATACGATGTATCTCTCAGCGCGTCCAACGATGCCGGAGCCAGCAAGACAAGCCGTGAGCGTGCCCTCATCGTGGTTAATGCCGACAGCAAGAACGGACTCCTCTTCTCCAACGATGCTGCCACCGTCACGGCTAATGCCGTGCCCCTCACGAGCGGACAAACCGAGTGCACCATTGAATGGTGGATGAATAGCGGTTGGCCTGTGAGCTATTGCAACGGCATAGGCGACACGGAGCAGACCCTGCTGCTCAAGAGCAATGCCGGCAAGCAGATGCTCTTCTTCGTAGGAGGCAAGAAGGTAATCTCTTCGGCGGACTTCCTCATCCCTGGCGAATGGCATCATTATGCAGTCACCTACAGCAAGGGAGCCGTCAAGTTCTATCGCGACGGATACTTACAGACATCATCTTCTACCTCCATCACCAAACTCCCCGCACTGGAAGCCTTCCGCTTAGGAGGGTCCGAGGTTCCCTTCAAGGGCAGCATAGACGAGTTGCGCGTATGGGGCAAAGCTCTCACCGAGAGTCAGCTCCGCACCTATGCCAATGCTCCCATCGAGGATGTCGCAGCAGCTGAAGCAGCCGATAAGCTGACCCTCTACTACAACTTCAACCAGAATGGCGGCGATGTACAGGATGCCACCTCCAATGCCAATCATGGTGTGCGCACAGGATTCGGCCCCGATGGTGACGCATGGGGTCTGTCGAAAGGTGTCTTCTGCCTCAACTTCGACGAGAGCGTGAGCACTGATGTCACAGCCACCTACCTCACCAACTATGCCAAACCTTTTGCCAGCACGGTAACATGTATCAACCCCAACCTTTCGTCACGTGCCTTTGCCCTCCAAGGTTGGACCTCAGAGAATGCCCATGTAAACAGAACCATTGTCACGGGCGCTCATGTCGACAAGGGAAAGAACACATGTTTCACCGTGACCACAGGATGGGATGGATTCAGCACGCTTACCGACCATAAGGTGTTCCAAACCGTCACACTACCTGCCGGAAGCTACGCCTTCGAGGCTCAATACGACAATCAATACGAGGGACAATGTGGTAGCAGCTATATTGTAGTTGCTGCAGCAAGTACACTGCCTACAACCGACAACCTCGGTCAGGCATTGGCCTACACCGCCATGAAAGCCAAGGGACAAGCTGCAAGCAACAAGGTAGAGTTTGTGCTTACCGAAGAAACCACGGTAAGCCTCGGCCTATTGGTCAATATGAACGGAATGAACTGCATGACTCTACAACGCTTCACGCTCATGCGCAGCGAGGTAGAGATACTGCCACAAGCATCAGACATCATCACTTCGCCAGACAAGCTCAACAACGAGCACCTCTATCACATATCATTGCCCTACCATACGGCAGGCCTTGCCGCTTGGGCGGTAGCCGAGGGAGGCGACAGACTGACATCGACCCAGCACCTCGGCATCGAAGTAGCCAAGGGCAACACGGCCCAACAGTTTGCTTTCGTCAGCAACGATGATGGTGCCACCCGCTACCTCTACCACGCGGCAGCGAAGAAGTTTATCAGCAAAGACGGTTCACTCTCCGATATCCCCGTCGATGCCCTCCACTTCAAGGCAGGCGCCTACGACACCACCTTCGTGGCTTACTTTGATGACGCTCACTATATAGCTATGGATGCCAATCGACAACTTGTCATTACCACTCAGGGTACACCCGATGCTGGCAACTCATGCGCGATATACCCCGCAGGCAAGTTCAATCCTCGCGAGGTTCTCGCCAAGCTCCCGGCGGTACCCGTCACTGAGATTACACTCAGCCATAGCGAAGCTACCCTGCAAGCGGGCAATAGCCTCACCCTCACAGCCCATGTCGTCCCCCATTATGCCACCGACAAGACCGTGATATGGACAACCTCCGATGCAAACGTAGCCATTGTAGTCAAGGGCGTGGTGACTGCTATCGCTCCAGGCACTGCCACCATCACTGCCCGTGCCGACGACAAGGAGGTCACCTGTGTTATTACTGTAGAGCAACGCACGATACCTGTCAGCGGCATCTATTTGGACCAGTCCAAAGCTACCGTCACCGAAGGTGAAACGCTCACCCTTACAGCTACGGTTACTCCTGCCGACGCCACGGACAAGGCCATCGTATGGACCACTTCGGACCCCACTGTAGCCACCGTAGCCGACGGCGTAGTGACAGCCATCGCTCCAGGCACTGCCACCATTACAGCCAAGGCTGGCAGCAAGGAGGCTACTTGCGTCATCACTGTAGAGGAGCGCTACATACCGCTCACAGCCATCGTCCTGAGCCAAACCGAAGCCACCATCGAGGTAGGCGCCCTACTGACAATCACTGCCACGTTGCTACCCGAGAACACTTCTGAGAAAACTGTATCTTGGAGCACATCAGACCGAAAGATTGCCACCGTACGACGCGGCATCATAGAAGGCAAGGCTCCTGGCACCGCCATCATCACTGCCAGCAATGGTGATATCGAGGCCACTTGTGTAATCACAGTAACTTCTGCTGATGGTATAGGACAAGTTTCCCAGAACGCCGCCAAGGTAGACATCTATGATGTTACAGGACGCCCCATCCGTTTGGGTGCCACGTCCACCAGTGGACTCCAGCGCGGCATCTACATCATCAACGGGCGTAAGGTTGTGATTAAGTGAGAGTAGGAACAAACTTGTTTGGTTTTTTACCGAACGAGAACAAGCTCAATGAAAATTAAGGTTGTGATTAAGTAACGACGCGGCACGAAAGCACCGTTGCAGCAACGCAATTCATCGGCTCACCGATTGGTGGGCCGATTTTTATTGACATGCCAGCCAGTCCCGTACACACGATTGCGGAGCCATAGGCCATACTCCTCGATGCTATGAGTATGGAGATAAGCTTGCTGCTCCTCTACACTGATGACCTCTCCGATGGCAATGCGTACGGGACGCCCCTGCTTGTTAAAGAGTTCGGAGGGTAGACGCAGGAGGCGTACACGCCAGTCGATGAGTCCCAGCAAATAGTAGAAGCGTGAGTTGCCGTCAAGGAAGTGTACCGGAAGTATGGGCACCGATGCCTTGGCTATGAGACGGATGATGGCTGGTTGCCATTCACGGTCGCGCACGCAACGGTCGCGCAGGCTGAGGTCGCTCACCGCACCTGAAGGGAAAAGTCCCAAGGCTCCGCCCGAGCGGAGCTGCCCTAAAGCACGGCGTATACCGATAATGCTCTCGGCGGTAGGCGTGGTGCGCTCTACGCCAGTAGGTGTGACGGAGATAAACGAGGGCGACAGTGCCTCCACACGCCCCAGAATCTTATTTACCATAATCTTGTAGTCGAGGAACAAATGCCCGAAGAGATCAGCCAAGATGATACCGTCGATGCTACCATAAGGGTGATTACTGAGTGTGATGAAGGGAGTGGTTAGTGATGAAGGGGAAGCGGTGAGAGAGGAGTGGTGAGAGGGATTCTCCACCACCTCATAGTGCACACCGAGGTCGTCGAGCACGCTGCGAGCAAAATCGGGTCCCGTGAGGTGAGCGTTACGGTCATACAATGCATTCAGCTTGTCTATCGCCAACAGGCGCATCACACCTCGGGCAAGGCACCTTCCTGCCTTGCCGCGAAAGAGAGGGGTCATCCGTTCCAGTTCCTGTAATGTCAGTAGTGGCACTTGAAAATTGACAATTAAATGTTGAATAATTAATATTAGAGCTTCCCTTTTCACGCTTCACTCATCCCTCTTCCCTCTCCTGAATATCACCCATTCGCCCATGGCGAAGTTCACTATGCCCGATATGCACAATGCAGCCAGGTTACACACCACCACATTCCACCCGAAGAGTCGTTCCAACAATAGCAGGAAGGCCATCTTGAGCAGGAAGGCGCCAGTAGCCGATAGATTATATAGCAGGTACTTGCGGGCAAAGGCCGCGTGTGTATAGCGTCGCACCCTGTCACCCCAGATGAAGTACCACGCGCAGAGATAGTTGGTGAGCACGGCACATTCGAAGGAGATGAGCGGCGACACCAGATACTGCCCCGTATAGCCGTAGCTGCGAAACAGGTAATGCGAGCAGATCCACAGCACGAGCGTGTCTACCACCGTCCCCAACGAATTGGAGAGGATAAAGCGAAAGACCTTGCGCGAATAATGCTGTAGCTTTTCCACGATAGCCTCAGAATGGTTTCACGGGGTCAATCTCGGCATACTCCTTGGCATCTTCCTTGAAGTTGTTCAGATAGATGAGCACAAGTACCACCAATATGGCCAACCCGATAAAGTCGAACGCCCCAAAGGTGATACCCACACTTGCCACCTGGAAAGCCACACTCCACTCGCGTAGGGGAGCCACGGCGATGAAGAGCGTGTTGACCATTATCATGATCAGACGAAACTCCGTAGGCCCCATGCCGGCATAGGTAAGTTTGAACTCGCCCTTGAGGTGAGCATTGATATACACCGAGATGGAGAGCAGCAGATATACGGCAAGCACAGCCATGGCGATGTACAGATTGAGCAGATCGCTCAGTCCGGCTCCCACACACATGATAGCCATCGTGATGCCGTCGATGTTGTGGTCCAGGTAGAATCCGTAGATGGGGCGCTGGGTCTTGCGCACCCGTGCCAATGTACCGTCAAGCGAGTCGCCATACCAGTTAATGGCGAAGCCCAGCGAAGCCAGCCATAGCCACCCGACGGAGTAGTTAGAGAGGAAGTAACCGAGAGCCACTATGAGCGAACCCACCACACCGATGCCAGTGAGCATGTCCGAGGTCATCCACCGGGGCTGCCGCTCGGCCAACCATACGAGCACCTTCTTTTCTGCATTGTTGAGCACGGATGTCTGAATGCGATTCGATTGTTCTTGTTTCATAATAAAAGGATAGCTAATTGGTTATTTTAGGGGTCAAAGTTAGGATGTCTACTTCGATATAAAATAATAAATTTTAGCATAAAAATGTTCAAAATTCCCTCATTAAGAATCTTTAGCAGAATTTGGTGGCACATGGCATGCTCATCGTTTGTGAACTGCAGAATCTGCTGACCCTGCGGACGAGACTGTGACAGATAACAAAAAAGAGACGAGGCCGTAAGCTTCGTCTCTCTCCGTGTAGCGGGACCCGGGATTGAACCGGGGACCTCATGATTATGAATCATGCGCTCTAACCAGCTGAGCTATCCCGCCATCCTTTCGAATTGCGGGTGCAAAGGTAGAACTATTTTTTCTGTCTGCCAAACAAAAGCCCATTTTTTTTACAACTTTTTTACAAAGCACAATTACGAGGTTAAAAAACTGAGATAATATTTGTTTCATACGATATTTTTTGTATATTCGCGACAAAAAGGACTAATACTATGGCAAAGGTACATTTGGAATATCCACTGAATGGCAATTCCCGCAACATCATCTGGAACTTTATAGGTACTATCGGAGGTTTAGAAGCGTGGATGGCCGATAAGATTACTGAGTGTAACGGCGTGTATACTTTCCAATGGGGCAAGGAGGAGACGCGCGAAGCCGAGTTGTTGGGATGTCGCGAAGGAGTATACATCCGCTTCCATTGGCTCGACGAGGGTCCCAAAACCTACTTTGAGTTACGTATTAACGTAAGCGAACTCACCAAAGCCCATATCCTGGAGATTACCGAGTTGGCGAAGAATGAAGATGAGGAAGACCTCGAACAAATGTGGGAAAGCCAAATGGATGATTTACGCCGTGCAGCAGGACTATAACAACAGCTGCGGCTCGGAATGCTTGCGCTCGACTCGTTCGAGAAAAACACAAGAACTGCCTTAGCACTCGGCTCGTCCGAGAAACTTGCTTTTTCGCTCGCCTTGCACTAATTTCAACTTGTCAAGCAAGCAGAAATTAGGCTGCGGCTCGGAAAATTACAAGTAAACTTGTATTTTCGCTCGCCTTGCACTAATTTTGCACGTGATTTTATAGTGACGTCACTGTGCGCATCAAGAAACTCGACATATTCATATTGAAAAGTTTCGGCTTTATGTTTGTCGGAACTTTCTTTATCTGCCTGTTCATCTTTATCATGCAGTTCTTATGGCTGTATGTAGACGACATGGTCGGTAAAGGGCTTTCAATAGATGTGTTGGCCAAATTCTTCTATTACGCCTCGCTCACTCTGGTACCCAAGGCACTACCTCTGGCAGTACTGTTGGCTGCTTTGATTACTTTCGGTAACTTCGGCGAGCGTGTCGAGCTCACCGCCATGAAGGCGGCGGGAGTGCCACTAATAAGGGTGATGAGTCCGCTCATCGGATTCAGCCTTGTACTGAGCCTCATCTCTTTCTATTTTCAGAACATCACCATCCCCCACGCCAACCTCCAGTTGCAGACACTGCTCATCTCAATGAAGCAGAAATCGCCCGAGCTGGAGATTCCCGAGGGAGCCTTCTACGATGGCATTGAGAACTACAACCTCTACGTCAAAAAGAAAGACAACAATACGGGTATGCTCTATGGCGTGGTCATCTACAACATGAGCAACGGATTTGAGAATGCCACCATCCTCAAGGCCGACAGTGGACGACTGGAGACCACCGCCGATAAGCAACATCTGAAGATGATACTTTACCACGGCGAGCAATTTGAGAACCTTAAGGACGGACAAATCAACTCCAAGAATATCCCCTACCGCCGTGAGCAGTTTGGCGAGAAGACCATGCTCATTGAATTCAGCAACGACTTCGACCTGATGGACGGCAGTTTCCTCAGCGGCAATGCCATGAACAAGAATATGGTGCGTCTGAGCCACGACATCGACTCGCTCTCCACAGCACAAGACAGCATCGGGCGCATCTACTACAACCAACTCAAGACAGGTTCGCTGGGCTCATACAAGCTGTCGAAGAACGACACCACCAAGCTCAAGCAACATATTAAAGATGCGCAGGTGACACGCATCAATATTGACAGCCTCTTCTATTCCGCTACCCGCGACCAGCGCAAGGAGTGGCTCAAGAGCGAGGAGTCGCGCATCAACAACCTCAAGAACGAGACTGTCCTGAAGAGCAAGACGGTATTCAATGCCGACAGGAACATACGCATCCATCAGATACAATGGTTCAACAAGATTACCATGTCGCTCTCATGCCTTGTGTTTTTCCTCATCGGAGCGCCACTGGGCGCCATCATCCGTAAGGGCGGACTGGGCATGCCCGTCATCGCATCGGTTTTCACCTTCATCGTTTATTACATCCTGGAGTCCTCGGGCACCAAACTTGCCAGAGCGGGCGAGATTCCCGTCTGGTGGGGCAGCTGGATGAGCACTGCCGTACTGGCTCCGTTAGGCATATTCCTCACCTATCAGGCCAATCGCGACTCGGGCGTGTTCAATGCCGACATCTACAAGAATGCCTTCCGCTGGCTCCTTGGCTTGCGGAGCAAGCGCCATCTTGCGATGAAGGAGGTTATTATCGACGACCCGGATTATGCCGACATACAGGAACGGCTCACCACGCTCACTGCAGCTTGCAAGGAGTACAACCGAAGCCAGCTGCGCGGTTTCTTCCCGCACTACTTGCGCATGTTTACTGCCGAAAGCAATTGCGACAGGGCATTGCTCAAGATCAATGCGTCGCTGGGCTATATCGTGGAGCAGCTGGGCAACAGCCGTAGCCACGAGGTGCTGAAGGCGCTGAACACGTACCCCGTATTGTCCGTCGGGGCACATGCGGCTCCCCTACCCCGTAAGTGGATGAACATGACGGCCGGAATCCTCATTCCCATTGGCCTGCTCTTCTACGCACGGGCCTGCTTCTTCCGCCATCGCTTGAAGGGCGACCTCAAACAGATAGTAAAGACAAACAAAGAAATACAAAATATCATCTATGAAAGAAAACTCTAATGAGAAGACGTGGCAGCTGAGCTCCATCGAGCAGGCCTTGGAGGTGTTCCGCCAAGGCGGCATCGTCATCGTGGTCGATGACGAGGACCGCGAGAATGAGGGCGACTTCATCGTTGCTGCCGAGAAGATAACTCCCGAGATTGTCAACTTCATGCTCCGCTATGGACGTGGCGTGCTGTGTGCACCCATCACCCTGTCGCGCTGTGAGGAGTTGAACCTCGCTCCGCAGGTGAACAACAACACCAGCATCCTGGGCACTCCCTTTACGGTGACTGTAGACCTTATCGAGGGCTGCACCACCGGTGTGTCGGCTGCCGACCGCGCTGCTACCATCCGTGCTCTGGCCGACCCCAAGCGCACCGCTGAGGACTTTGGCCGTCCCGGACATATCAATCCGCTCTACGCACAGGACAAGGGCGTGTTGCGCCGTGCCGGACATACCGAGGCCGCCATCGACCTTGCCCGCCTCTCGGGACTCTATCCCGCTGCCGCCCTCATCGAAATCATGAATGAGGATGGCACCATGGCACGCATGCCGCAGCTGATGGAGATTTCGCGGGAGATGAACATCCCCATCATCACCATCCACGACCTCATTGCCTATCGCTTCAATACGGAGTCGATGATTGAGCGTGGCGAAGAGGTAGATATGCCCACCGCACACGGGCACTTCCGCCTTATCCCCTTCCGCCAACTCTCCAATGGAGCCGAGCACGTGGCCCTCATCAAGGGCGAGTGGGAAGAGGATGAACCTATCCTCGTGCGTATGCACTCCTCCTGCATGACGGGCGATATCTTCGGGTCGTGCCGTTGCGACTGCGGCGACCAGCTCCACAAGGCCATGGAGGAGATCGATGCAGCCGGCAAGGGCCTCATCGTGTATATGATGCAGGAGGGCCGCGGCATCGGGCTGATGAACAAGATACGCGCCTACAAGCTGCAGGAAGAGGGGCTCGACACCGTAGATGCCAACATACACCTCGGCTTCGATGCTGACGAGCGCGACTACGGCGTAGGAGCCCAGATACTGCGCTCGCTCGGTGTGCACAAGATGCGCCTGCTCACCAACAACCCCGTCAAGCGCATCGGCCTCGAAGCCTATGGCCTTGAGATTGTAGAGAACGTGCCCATCGAGATTGCCCCCAACTGCTACAACGAGCGCTATCTGCGCACCAAGAAGGACCGCATGGGACACACACTGCATCTGAAAAATTCCAAATAATCATAGCATCCCGAGAACTCAAAAAAAAGAAATCATAAATCATAAATCACAGTTATGAACACACCAAGCAACCTTATCAACCGACTCTCTCCGTCAGCTACGCTGGCAATGTCGCAACGCAGTGCCGAGCTCAAGGCTCAGGGCGTTGACGTGATTAACCTTAGTGTAGGCGAGCCCGACTTCAACACCCCCGAACACATCAAGGAGGCAGCCAAGCAGGCTATCGACGACAACTTCTCACGCTACTCACCCGTACCGGGTTACCCTGCTTTGCGCCAGGCTATCGTAGACAAGTTGAAGAACGAGAACAACCTGGAGTATACCATCAATCAGATCTCTTGCTCCAACGGAGCCAAGCAGTCGGTATGCAATGTGGTGATGGCGCTCGTCAACGAAGGCGATGAGGTTATCGTGCCCGCCCCCTACTGGGTGAGCTATCCCGAGATGGTGCTCATGGCCAACGGTACTCCTGTCATCGTGGCAGCAGGCATCGAGCAGGACTTCAAGATCACTGCCGAGCAGCTCGAAGCTACCATCACCGACAAGACCAAGGCACTCATCCTCTGCTCGCCCTCTAACCCCACGGGTTCTGTATACAGCCGCGAGGAGCTGGCCGCACTGGCAGCCGTGCTCGAGCGTCATCCGCAGGTATATGTCATTGCCGACGAAATCTACGAGCACATCAACTATGTAGGCCGTCACGAAAGCATCGCCCAGTTTGCAGGCGTACGCGACCGCGTAGTTATCATCAACGGTGTGTCAAAGGCTTACGCCATGACAGGCTGGCGCATCGGCTTCATTGCCGGTCCCGAATGGATTGTCAAGGCGTGCAACAAGCTGCAGGGCCAGTACACCAGCGGTCCCTGGTATCACAGAAGGCTGCCGAAGCCGCCTACCGTGGCACTCAGGAGCCTGTGGAGGAGATGCGCAAGGCCTTCGAGCGTCGCCGCAACCTCATCGTACAGCTCGGCCGCGACATCCCCGGCTTCGAGGTCAACGAGCCTCAGGGAGCCTTCTACCTCTTCCCCAAGTGCAGCGCCTACTTCGGCAAGAAGTTCGGCGACAAGGTCATCGAGACCGCTTCTGACCTCGCCATGTATCTCCTCGAGGAGGGCCACGTAGCCTGCGTAGGCGGCGACTCCTTCGGTTCGCCCGAGTGCATCCGCATGAGCTACGCCACCAGCGATGAGAACATCGTAGAGTCAATGCGCCGCATCAAGGAGGCATTGGCCAAGCTGGTATAAAGCATAAGCGAATAAGATGCGGTAAGCGGGGCTCATTGAATGGGCTCCGCTTACGCTGTTTATTGACATGGCTTTTCAGAAAAACTGTAATTGATGTAGGAGCGAGAGCTGAGATGAACTTACTTAATCTATAGCGAGTGACAAGGAAGAAAATATCACTAAATAAATTTGCGTTTTCTCTCGGCTTACACTATCTTTGTTCCTATAAGAAAAAGATTATGGAAGACTTCGTTCATTTACACGTACATACGCAATATTCGATACTTGACGGGCAGGCAAGCATCCCCAAGCTGGTGGATAAGGCTATGGCCGACGGCATGCGCGGCATTGCCGTTACCGACCATGGCAACATGATGGGTATCAAGGAGTTTATCAACTATA
>RHMF01000229.1_pt1 | contig 24239 bp, 46 predicted proteins | sample 5365151 | NCBI WGS metagenome assembly RHMF01 (sample SAMN10266501, study PRJNA497801) | feces metagenome | isolation source: feces | host: Bos taurus | place: China: Prairie of Fairy Mountain | collected 2017-08-14 | reverse complement strand
CATTTAATTGCTTTCCGTTCCATAAAATTCTTACATCTTCCAAAAACACATGATATTGTTTCTGCATCTCGTTCAAAATGTATAACTGTACATTCATATCGAAATGATGAAGGTTGATAGCCCAGAACGCATTAATAGACATCTCGTCAGGTCCGATACAGTAAATAAACGGAAAATTATCGAAACCCTGTTTCTTTGCTGTCTTCGTATATGCGTCGTATTCAAGCAAGTAGAAATAGCCGTTCTGTATCAGATCGGTTTTTTCACATTCGTTTCTATCAATATGATAATTGTCGGCAATCATTAAATATCTTCGGTATTTTCAAGCATGAGTTCTACGTTTTCGTAATCGAATGTCGCGACAAAATTAACCGGCGACGCAGAACCATACTGCAAGGATAAACTTGACAAGTTGTTGATGATAGCATGTTTGAACTTCATCTTGGAAATACTTGTTGTTATTATTGAGCGATACGAGCTCTATGGCGTCAATACAGTCATACCTTAGTAGTTCTTCCCCTTTAAGGTTTGTCTTGCCCACAGGCTCGCCAAAACGCATCCAGTAAATCCATTCGCGGAACAGGTAGTAGTTCATCATGTGTTCGTCGAGCTGGAATTCAACATGCATAGTCTGCAAGTCCCTCATTCCTATGCTATTTGGATGTAATTGACGTTCATGCTGGTATAAAGACGTCAGCATAGGGATGGAAAAATCAGGTACTGTCACGTTCCTAACGTAATTATCAAGAATATGGGTATCAAGTTCATAATTAGTCATATTTACCAAATTCGAAAATCTGACAATAAACTTGTTATTACTAAAATCATTAATCTGTGTAGTTATGCCTGCCATGTTTTATTTATAAAAAAGGTATTTCCGAGTGGAAATACCTTTAAATCTTAGTTTTTTTTATCGTTATTAAGGATTCTTTGCGCCCTTAATTTCGATTATACCATTCGAAGCGGCCTTCAAGTCATTGACATACTTTTCAATTCTGTCTTTTGCCTTAGCCTGATACTTGATTATGATAGAGAAATCTTCACCGAGCTTAACTTCAATTTCGCTCTGGGTCTTTTCTTTAATCACTTCCATAATAGTCTGTATCTTAACAGCAATCAAAGTAAGCAAGGCCTTAGAATCGACCTCTTCCGGATTATTGATGACATCCTGGAACGAAATCTTTCCCTTTGGCGTATTAACAACTGCTGCCTTTGGTGCTGCTGGCTTCTTTTCTGCCGCTTTCTTTTCTGCAGTTTTCTTTGCCTTCGGGTCTGCTGTCGGCTTTTTAGGCTTTTCTGTCGAGTCAGATTTCTTTGCTAAAACTTCCTCGATATACTGTTTACGTAATGCTTTATATTGTTCTGGATCTTTTTCTTTCAATTCAGCCAATTTTGCCTTTTGTTCATCGCTCAGTTTATCATCCAACCCTTCGTTAAGATGTAAAGATTCCATCAAGTAATCATACAGATTCATAGCGAAAGATTCAGCCAATGGAATTGTATCAATGGCGCTAAGAAGATTCGACTTTGCCTGACTGCTCAATTTCTTGAACTTATCGAAAATGAACTGAATAGCCAATGCACCAGTAGCATTTGCTGCCTTCTGAGCATCTGCATCAGCTGCCTTCTGTGCGTCATTTTGGTCCTTAGTAATCCACTTGGAAGCCATTTCGAATAACGAAGTAAACTTTTCACGAATTGCATTGATTTCGTCTTGCTGTTTACTGAAATTATTAGCGAGCTTCTGCATCAAACTCTGATGGCCTTCAATTTCGCCTTGTGTAAAGCTACCGCGACGAATCGTAATCTTAGAAGCCGGAACAATACCGTTCAAATAAGTTTCGATATTATCAGTAGAAGTATTGCCAGTGAAAATGAACACAAGATTTGAACCTTCAGAACTTGCAGAAACGAAGTTTTCCTTACCATGGTCAACGAGCGGCTTAAAGATTCTATCCTTTAAGCTTTCAGCCATATAGAATTCGGTATTATTATCACCCTTCAAAATCTTATTCTTAATCCATTCATCATCGACCTTTACAGTAGCAATCTTAACTTCACGTGCAGTCTTTGCTTCAGGATAAATATCGCCAATAAGTCCGACAACATGCTCAACAGCAAAACGAGTTCCCATAAGCCAAGAACCAGCGCCGCTAATACCTGTCAAAGTCGTACCGTTAATATCCGCACTTGCAGCTAATACCTTAGGACGATTTACAATCTTTCCTTCATAACGCTTACGTTCAGAAACCTTAACATCTGTTCCGTCCTGATTCAAACCTTCAGCAGCCTGTTCAGCAGTGTCACGGTCCTTAAAGTAAAGATTGAAACCGTAAGTCTTGACCGGAACAATTCCGAGATAATCATTAAGACCATCTTCATTCAAAGTCTTTAAGAAATCAACAATGTTACTATTAGCAACACTTGCAAGCTTAGTAAAGAAATCACTTGCAGTAGCCTTATCATTTTCTTTCTTCAACTCTTCAGCGAGTTTAACAATAGATTCGTCAGAAATCTTGTACGGGATAGAGAACACAGTGATGAGATTACCTTTCTTGGCAAATTCAGCATTCTTATCGATACGTTCCTTGACCTTATTATAAATGTTAGCAGTAACATTCATAACGAAATCGCTCTTTTCGATATTTTCAGCAGCCGAGTTATTGAAAATGTTTCCCTTACCTGCGGCATCCTTCATTTCACGGTTCGTATAGGTAGTCTTAACGACTTCCGCAATTTCAGAAAGATAAGCCATATTGGTCGCAGTGTCGTTCGTAGCCATGTTACCAATCAACTTAATAAAGCTGTTGGCATAAGCCTTCGGCTGAGAATCACTGTATTTCTTGAACAGATAAATAACTTCGTTATCGTTTTTCACCTTTGCAATGATACGGCCTTTAGCCTTATTGTATCTATCTGCAAGGTTCTTGATGTAAGTGGAAATAATTTCTGTTGCCCTGGCCTTATATGCATCCTTATTGCTCATCGGATCCTTATCCGTGGCTTCTCCTTCTTTCGTTTCTTCCTTCTTGAAAGTATCGTTGTTAAGAAGAGCCTTGGCAATATGGTTAATAACAGCGTCATCGGCGAAATTGATTACAACACCGTAAGCTTCACGTTCCTTATCCTTACCTGTAAGACCAAATAAACCTTCAGACAGGATAAATTCAGAAGAATAGCTATTGGCTTTCTTTTTCTCATTAAGATATTCGTTAAATGAATCTACCATAATAATTCCTTGTTCTTTTTATTATTTATAAATAAATTGTATGACGAACTTCAAAGATTACGTTCTTGACCAGATTGAATCCAGCGGCGACGATAGCCTTCTGGATGAGAAGATGTACTGGGAATATGTTACTAGAAACGGAAAACGTCAGAAAAAGTGGCATACCGATAAGAAAAACTATAGAATTCAGATAAACCGCAAGAATGGTCAGCCTAAAGAGGTCTTTATTACTCCTACGGAACGACTGAAACGTAAAATCGGTCAACGAAAAGCTGCACTGAAGCGTCGTTCTAAACAGAAAAACATATCTGCAAGACGTCATAAGTCATTCAATGTCCGTAAGTTGGCCGGTATGAGATACAATACTGGTTCCTCGAGGGAAGATAAAAATAAAAAACGCGGAAATTCGGATAACTACAGAGAACGCGATACATTGATGCCTAACATGATGGAAGCACTGTTACTGGAATGGCCTCATGTTGAAATTCTTCCTGATACTTTCTGGGATTTCTATTCTGAAGTAGGAAACGAAGACGGTTCTTGGATTATGCAGCTTGTTACGCTTGTTCGCGAACAGGAAATGCATTCCATGAAGGAAGGAGATCCGAAAGACAATAATAACTCTACCGAATTCGAAAAACCGAAAGACGGAGTTATCAAGGTCTCTCCTGGTGAAATTGACCAGATTTTCTATGCGATTTCGACAGACATGTTCTGTGTCAACGCCATCAGGAAAGCCTATAAACTGTTAAGCTACGAAGACCGACTCGAATTCGATGAAGCCATGGTCGCTGGCGGACAAGGAAACTTCCTTAAAAAGGTAAAATCGGTCGATTATACATAATCGGCTGGTCATAGACAAGGAACTGGTCCATACCGGATTCTTCGGATGATTCTTCCTTAGGGCACCAGTTTTCAAAATCCCATTTAAAGAAATCTGCACAAACGAAATTATGGTCAATAATTTCGTTTATTTTTTCTGTAATCTTGACCTTATTCGAACGAAGTACGTCACGGATTCGGTCTTTACAAATATCGACATTATCCTGCATCAGCTCGACCCCGTATAACGTCTTCAACGCCTGTACAGGTTTAACACCAGAAGCAATACGTTTCTCGAGCATGCATATGACCATATTTCCGCTGCCCATCGTAGGTTCTAAAAATGTGGAATTTGGATCTTTCCATTTTTCTTCCGGTATCTTACTTATCATTGTTTCAACAAGTTCCCTTGGAGTCCAAACCTCGCCGTTCTTCTTGGCAATTTCCTTACTGACTACATGTTCATTAAATCTGTTATCCATATAATTCCTTTATTAGTCGTAAATAATACCATATTATTACCTAAATACAACCATCTTTGCAATCCACGGCTTTCTATTTAAAGAATTCGCACTTTTCAATACTTCATTACTTTCTACAATTTCTAATGACGTAAAGTTTTTAAATTTCTTTATATCTTCCATAGTCTTTAATGAAAGTAAACTATTTACTATATGAAAGAAAAATTCTTCTGTAATCTTATCAGCGTCTGGACCAATTTTAACCATGGGAAAAGAATACAATTTAAGTTTATTTTTAAATATATTTATACATTCCTTAATTGACTTTAGCATTATAGATTTTTCATTAACCGCTTCACAACCATTGTTTGACAAATCTAATTCATATCCAGATATATGTTTTTTACATATATAGCAAGTATATCTTGCCTTAATATTAAGTATTACATTATTATCCGGATGTTTTACTGCAAATAAAATAGCTGCATATGGCTTTATACCAGTATATTCCGGTAATTCGTTAAAATGATTATTTACTTTTTTATAATCAACAATTTCAATACCATACTTTGTAAACATATCAAGAATATCCTGAAGATCACCCTTTCCCTTCAAGATTTCATTTTTAGATTTTTCTATTAATTTCTTTTTCTTTTCAATATCAACGAGAAAATTATCAAAATATCCGATAACTTCGGTCTTAAGTTTTTCAATTATCTTAGGCTCTGACATACTGATATTCCCCGGCCAAACCTTCTACGTCCAGAACAGCAGAAATGTTATTGACATACATCCGATAACTATTATAAGCTTCCTGAACATATCCCTTCAGGCATGTAAGGAATTTAACGATATTCGCATTACTGCCCGGATTATGAAGCCTTACCGCATTGATACTGTGAATACTGCCTTCGGCCTGATTATAGATGTCAACATGAATATCGTTATAATGTTCATACATCGTAACGTTAAGCTCGAACTTTATCGAATTGATAAACAGTTCAATAGCAAACTCGCAACGTTCTGAACCCTTATGATAGTTCACGAGTTTCATATCTGAAGGAATAACTGCTTCGATTGCTTCTTTGGAAAGGTCACAGGTCATAATTTTTTCAACTCCCTAATTAATTCGTGATTTTCTTTGATTGCCTTGCAGGTCAAACTCACATATTTGTTATAATCATGCTCTGTTTTTATATTGCTCAAACCGTCCAAGGCTAAAAAGAACGTATCAATTACTTCGGATGGGCTTTTTGCAAAAAACTGTACAAACGGGGTTTGACAACATGCACTGTTCAACCAAAATTGTTCCGGAAATTTCTTCTTATTAGTCGGAGACTTATGCTTTAAAGAGAAATACAATTTACCTTTATTTGCTTTCGCAGACGATAACTTATAATTCAACGGAATAATGCCGCCTCCGTCTTTCTGTACATTAACGGTAAATGCAATCTCATTAACATAAGCGTTAGTTCTCGGATTATAATAATCATCTTTGAGTGCTTGAAATCCATTATTATAAGATACAATCTTATAACCATGGTCTGCTAAGAGCTGTTCCATTACGGCAGAATCTTCTCTGAAACGATTATAAACGGCTTGATAACGATTAGTAATGTTACTAATCGCCTTTTCATAATATTCTCTTGTTTCCTTTATACCGTCATTTATAATTTCGTCGATTAATCCCATTAGTTCAACTCCTCAAGCATTCTGATGTTCTTAATATTTTCCTTTGCGACATGACATGTATAATTGACAAAATGGTCAGAACTACGCTTCGTCTTTACACTCTTCAATTCTCTGGCAAGCATGAAGAACGTTTCTTTAAGTTCTTGTTCGCTGTGAAGGAATACATGGATTCTGGGTCTGGCATACATCGCATTACGCATCATATTGTAATCATTTTCTGTCTTAAAGTTGACAAGTGTTTCATTCAACTTGATTTCAAACGTAAGATACAGTTTTCCATTCTTTTTCTTGTTTTTACAGATAGCGACAGGAATCTTAAACTTTCCGCCGTCATTAGAAATACAGAAAGCGCATCGATTTGTCTTCAAATCGAATATCGAATAATCACTCGCAGTAAAACCGTATTCTGCGATTAACTTATGAAACTTCGCAATATCTCCGTCCTCATTAGCACAGTAGTTCTTCATCTTATTGAACTTATCCTGCTTTTCAGCAAGTTCATTTTGAAGCTGCTTAATTTTTTCCTGAAGCTCTCGCTCGGACTTTTTAATTGCGGCGCTGAGTGAATCATTAATTGAACTATACATATTAGCTAATATAATAAAAAGGTTGACTTTCGTCAACCCTTATCTTATTCATTTCTCTTACGTTCGTGTTCTGCAATTCGTCTTGTAAATACTGCTCGGTTCTTATTAATCCAGTTGATAATCTCCATAAACGCATTCTTTAGGTCAACCGGATCCAATTCAGTCCCTTTCGGCAAGTCTTCATCTCGAAGGTCCATTGCCCATTTACCGGAATTAAATCTGAATTTTCGTTGGTCGATTTCGTCACGATACTTGTGACACTGTTCGATTGCCCAGTCTGGGTAGTGCATTACAGTATTAACGCAATGCATAAGTAACGAATTGTATTTCGGATTATCCATCAGGCTCTCGATTGAACGCGAACCTGTAAACTTATTGATAATGTAGAAACGAACGATTTGGACTACTGGTCTCATGTTTTCACCTCATGTTTTATTTAAACAATTTAATCCTGCCTCAAACGGGCAGGATTCTTTTTTTCTTATATAGTATATATAATTTTCAGTTTTTGATTTTCGCAAAAAGTCCAGTTATCATGCCAAGAATTTCTATATACCATGGCTTGTCTTCTTTTACCGTAACCTGCTTACTTTTTATCGTTTTCATAGAAGTCGTTATTTGTGTAGTCGATTTTTCTACGTTCTTTCGAATTTCAGCAAACGTTATATCTTCAGTCTTAACTGGTTCATCTTTCTTGACCGGTTCCGGCGGAAGCAATGATTCTTCCCACTTTTCCTTAATATACTTTACCTGAGCATACGGTAAATCGAATTTATCTTTTCTGACTTGTGCATGTGTAAATATACCCGTAAATTCCTGTGCACATTTATCGTTTTCGAACATACCTTCGAGCTTATAATTATGCGGAATATCGCATTGTTCACAAAGCCAGTTAACAAGTTCATAAACTGCTGTTTTCTGAGCTTCGGTCATTCTCGAATAATAATTATAGTTTCTGAAAAGAATATTTTCAACATGTCTGTCTTCGACACAATAAAGCTGCTTATAGGCATTATAATATCCGTCAGAATGCTTATTAAGCGGTCCGTAATTGGATATTTCGATTCCTATTGCACTCTTACTCATTACTCCATTGGTTCCGATACATTTGGCTCCGAGATGATAGGACCAGTTCTTTTCCTTATCCAACGGAATAAGATTATAGATATTTCCAAGTCTGTCGACAACATAATGAACTGAGACTTTGTTATCTGGTTTGGTCAAAGTCGCAATATCACCGGTTATGCTGCCGACGGTGAAATGCAAGCAAATCTGAGTTTTCTTCGCCTTGGATGTATAGTAATAGCTCTGGTCTTTCGTCCAGAGCCTATAAATCGAACTTTCGCCGATTTTTGTAGTTTCGGCGATTTCGAAAACTTTACCGTTAGAATCTTTTAGATTCTTCTTGAAAGTCGTTTCTCGTTTTTCTAAGGTATCTATAATCGCAGCATTCATATATTATTTATGTCTGCGGCTTATCATACCAGTAATACCCTACGTGATTTTCGTTCTCGTAATAGTTAAAACAATAGTGAGCTTTCTCAAGAGATACTGCATGGTTCATAATCTGCGTAATAGAAGAAGCAAGTTCTGTACTATTACGCTTATATTCCATGAATACGACATCCAAATCTTTCTGCATACCGGGAATTACTTCCTTGGTAAACAGTTCCTTTTCCTTTTCAGTCATTTCAGGAATATCGATAATACGAATCCTTGGAGTATCTGACATATAATCCAAAGATACCTTTACCATTTATTCTCCCATATGATGCAACAAGAATTCTTCAATTTCACCAAATTCCAATTCATGTTCCATACTGGCGAAATAAGTTACTTGGGTATCAGCGTTAATGACACCTATAGTATCTTGTCCATTCTTCAGTTCAAACAGTGATTTCGTTTCATTCACCAAAACATTGGTAACCTGCTTAAGGTTAACAAGATTTTCGGAATTATTCTTTCGTACGATTTTAATGTTCATAATTATACCAGCTTGTAAAATAATTCGTTAATTTCTTTATATTTTAAACCTTTTTCTTCACAAACCTTCTTAAGATAATTCTGCTCTTCCTGAGCTTTCTTATCGTTCTTTGTAAGGGAAACGAATTTGACATAGTAATCACCAGAAGTACAGGAAATAACGAAGTCAAAAACTGCGTTACATTCCGCTCCGTCTACTGCAGACTTATAGGATCCTGCCGGAACGGCATACATCCATTTACTAATGTCCTTCATAGTATCACACCACTTAGCGAACACATAAAACATTTTCTTATGTGTCGCAAACAATACATTGCCTGCGCATTTTTCCGGATGCTTTAACTTCACTGTAAGTTGTCTATGGTTCATTCTAAACCTGCCAAATCAAATTCTGTTTTAAGGTCACTTAATAGAAAAAATATATCTTTTTTCTTCTCTCGTAGTTCATCAATTTTTTCTTCGCTCAAATTATATGCTTTCGGATTATTCAGTACGTATTCGACAAATTTTAATTGTTCTTGAAGACTGCGTATGTCAGTTCCATACGCAATCTTTAATTGTTTAGCATTAAGCTTTTTAGAATCGTATCTGAATGTTCCCATTACATACACCCAAACAAAGAAACTATCGCCGCTGCAATCTGAATAGTCGGATCACTAGACAAAGCACACTGATATTCATACTGTGCCATGTTAAGGATAGCGTCACCTTTATTCTTAATTCTTGCGTCAGGAATAACCTTTTCCATAATGAACGAGAATACATCGCTAGGACTCAAACCGCATTCTGAAATATAAGCACGAGCTTCACCGAGCTTCTTAGTAAGAATCTTCTCTGCAAGTTCGTCACCGATTTCAAGATATTGTACGAGACCAGAATCAATCTTTCCTCTCATCATAGCATACTGCTGTAATGCCGTAATGATAGCACGGATAGACGGATATTTCTTTTCGATAAGGTCGATAACTGGCTGAACGTCGTATTCAATCTTCAAGAACTTGAGAATACCTACCATACGCTTCAAAATCTGTTCCTTGATTTCTTTCTGGTATTCCGGTTTCTTCATATCGAAATTGAATACCATTGTTCGACCACCGACATCCTTAAGCGGGTCGATAATCTTCGCAATATAGTTACAAGTCAAAATGAAACGACAATTCTCTTGACACTTGTCGATATAGGAACGAAGTGCTTCTTGTCCTTTCGGAGTCATACCGTCTGCTTCGTCGAAAATAATAAGCTTCGGCTTTCCATTAAAAGCCATAGTCGAAGCAAAGTTCGTAACGGTTTCACGAATAGTCTCGATACCGTTATCGTCAGACGCATTAAGAAACAGATATTCTACATCGAGGTCATTAGCCAAAGCCTGAGCAAGTGTAGACTTACCAGTACCCGGATAACCTGCAAGAATCAAATTCATCGATGCACCAGCATCTAAAACACGATTAAAAAAATTCCGATAATCCATCGGTAATATAATATCTTTTACGGATTTTGGACGAAACTTTGATTCCCAAACCGCACTTTTAAAATCATCTGCATTTGTCATATTATACTCTCTTTTTGTTAAAATATAGAAACATTTTTTATTATTATAAGTTAAAGGAAAATCATTTGATTTTCCTTTATTCAGTTAAAAAGTTGTAAATTTTAGTTTTTATATTTTCATTATCATTATCCCAATCATATTCTGCAATTCTTAATAATTTTATATTTCGCTCATTACACATTTCATCTTTCAACTTATCTTGTTCCCATATTTCTTTCGCCGTTTTCTTTTTTAATGTTATCATATCATCTTTATCATAAAATCTTGGATCTGCATGATGATATGTTCCATCAAATTCAATCGCCTTAGATAATGTAGGAAACCAAAAATCTAATTCTAATCTATTTAATTGTGTATGGTCATGGTCTATTATATTTTCAGTAAAAAACGTTTTAATATAAGATAAAACATCTAATTCTTTTTGTGATTTACCATTAAACTTTTTACTACGTAAACAATTTGTACATGGTTCAATATTATAAACAGATAATCTTAATTCCAAACAATTATAAGAACATTCAAAATTATTATTACATTTATTACAATGTGCTATTATTTTCTTAGTAGCAAAATCATAATCTATAACATATCCGGTTTTATATATTGCATTAAATCTATCTAATATTTTATGTCGCCATGTATTATATTGTTTTTCATTATTTTGTACTGTTAATGTATTATATTTTTTAAATACTATCGTATTTCGTTTATCTTGCCATTCTTTATCCAAATTTCTGCAACGTGCTGAACAATATTTACAATAGCAATGATGTTCTCTATCAAAATAGCAATCATTTCCACATATTTTACATGTCGAATTTTCTTTTGTTTTTAAATATTTATCAAAATATTTTTTATACGATATTTTATGAATTTTATAAAAATGATTATAATTGTCTATTTCACAATTACAAATTTTGCAAGTTAATTGCATAGTGAATCTCCATATTTGAATAAGTTTGCGGCTTATATCATATTTATAATAAGTTAGGGAAGATACCGCAAATATCTTCCCAAATGACGGAGATCCTAGTCATCTGTCCTTATATTTTATTTATGTTTCATTGCTCTGCGTTCAGCTCTATTCATCGGCTTATGCGGAATCTCGCCGATTTCCCTATCAAACTTCTGCTTCGGGAAAATACAAGTGCATGCAATCGGTTCACCGGAATCTGAATGACGTCCGACATAACCACGACCATGACACTTCTTACAATTCGGCTTAGGCTTCATAATTTCGATACCCATTGCCTGTGCGGCTTCGACTATGACCTTCCATGGGTCCATAGTCTTTAAATCCTGCTGCATTGCTTCTTCTGTCTGATTCTGAAATACTTGTTCTACTGACATATTAAACCCTACCTGCTGCCTGTACACGCTGTCTGGAGACATAAAGATCCAGCTTAATCTGGTCGTCACGCATCATATGGAAATTAATCAATCCACGTGGGTCGATAACCATCTTATATTCTGCACTCGGAAGAAGCAAAATACCTTCTTTATCCGTAGTGAACGTAAAGTCCTGAGTAACAGGAACCGGCAAATCATATTCAATCTTGTAAGAGTTAGACGTTGCAAGACATACAAATGAAATAATCAACTTGTTGCCTTTACCAGTAAACTTAATGCCGGACTTTTCTGTACGTTCCTGAATAAGGTTAATCATCTTCTGAAGATGGTCAATCTGTGCCTTAGTAAAGTTAAGGCTCGTCGCAGGATTCTGCAAATCGACATTGCTGAACTTCGGTTCGTCAATCATACCATCTGCGGCGGTACGATACGTAAACTGCTGATTACTCTTAGAAGACTTGATAATAATATCATGGACTTCGCCTTCATCTGTAAGCGAAGTATCAAGAACTGGAACTTCGTTAAGTTCCACATTTTTATCCGGGTTATTGAAAATATCGAAGAATGACTTAAACTTCTTATATTCGAAGAAACGGACTGCATTACCCGGGAATTCGAAATATTCCCATGGGCAAGAAAGTCGATATACAACCTTCTTTGTCACTTCTTGTGCTACAAGAACGATAGAACCGTCTTGTTCTTTAGCAAACTTTAACTGCTGCTGAATAGGAGAAAGCTTAGATACTAGGTCGAGTAATTCTATATTATAGTTCATAGATTATCCTTGTTATGTTTTCTGAACTAAATATAGAAAAACTTACAATGTAATTTTAAAGAAGTATTTTTATTTGAATTTTTTAAAAAACCGGAATTCTTATTCAGAACTCCGGTTTAAATATACTTAATTTTATTAGAAACAGAATGCTAATTCTTTCCAATCTGGAAGATTTGCATACCTGAACATGTAGATATTATGGAACAGACGAATAGAAATCAACTTTTCCTTACCCCTAATTCTAGGATCCTTTAGGAATTCGTCAGATTTCATATATTCAAGAACTTCTTTCTTGATTTCGTCATTCGAAACATCCTTGCCACGGTTATCATAGATGTGCATTGTCGGAAGGATAGATTCGATTTTGAACATAATATCTTCAGCCATGAGCTTAATATCGACTGCAAGGTTACGAGTCAAAAGCGGCTGCATAGCGGAACTCTTTTCCAAATCTTCCTTGAACAAATTGGAAATGAAGATACATGCACCCTGGAACTGGAAGTAATTCGGAGTACCGACCTTACCCTTATGCTGTGCCGACCAAGCTGCAAGACGTTCTTCGATTTCTTCATGGCTTTCACAACCGAACGTATCAACCATGTCAGCGCCCTTCGTATTCCAGCTAACTTCCTTAACAGCACCGGAATCGAGAACACCCTTAAGAATATTCAAACCATCTGCATCCTGAAGAACAGAGTCACAGTCATCGAATACGACAATCTTGTTGTAATTATCGTAAAGGAACTTATACATTGCGGACGTACTAGACTTACCCTTCATGATAACATAGTCTTTGTTCTTTGTGCCGTAAGCAGCCAATATCTTATTGACATTGTAAGACTTACCAACACCGCCCTGGCCAGTAATAAGCAAGCCATTACGCAATCCACGAGCAACCATGAGGACATACTTATTAAGCTGTCTAAATACAGGGAGAGGGTCTGCAATAAGCTGTTCGTCAAGTTCAGCCTGATTTTGCTTAATAGTCGGATTTTCTTCTACCTGTTCCGGAATTTCACCAGCGACTTCAATATCTTCATCGTCAAAAGAAGATACGCTGAGTTCTTCCGGCGGTTCTGCCTCTTCAGAATCACGAGCGTCTTTAGTTCCGAACTTTGCCTTATAACCGACTACTGAATAAACATCATCTTCATCAATTACACCGTCAAGCCAATAAAGAATAGAATCGAGAGAATATCCTTCTTTATACATGAGCATAATCGCCATAGTAATACTATAAGCGACTTCACCATCCGGCGTCTGGATTTGTTCAGAATGATAAATAGCTTCTACAGGTGCGTCAAGTGCCGAGGTTTCGCCTTTAGCAATGGATTCCAAAATCGCTTCAATAGACTTGTCACTCATGGCAAGAATATTAGAACGAGTCTGATTAGACTGGTTTTTAAATATAACCGTACGGTTCGGATTTTTACCGAACTTAGTCCAGGCAGATACGGAATGAAGCTTGTTCTTCATAAAGTTAATCCTCACGGCAGAAGTTCCACCAATATAAAGTCTTCCATTCAGCTTACCGAAACCGTTTGTGACATTTTGAGTATCAACAAACTTAAAATCCTTTCCGGACTTCTTGTTCAGTAATCTGACAAATCCGTCAGCAAGTCCAGCAGTATCGTTATTTTCACGTGCCGGTGCAGACTCAAGCATAAATTTAGCAAATCCTACCATATCTTGTATACCTTTTTTATCTTACATTATTTATAAGGTTTCCTGCACCGTTTCGGTTTCCGCATCAAGATTTTCGATTGCTACCTCATTCCAATAATTCTTTACATACATCTGCACTTTACTCATGAATGTCGTAAACTTTTCAATGTCTTCAAAATAAAATTCTTCAGATGCACCGTCGTATTCCAGTTTAATATCGCCGTAAAGAAAAGTCAATTTTTCTTCGCTGTTAAATGAAACAAGCTCAGGTATATTACTCAATACATAATGACTTTTCTTATCAAGTATAGGATAACCAGTAATAACTGTTTTACTTCCTATTGTCTTAAATTCATTATCTGACGGCAAAAAATAAGAGCAATCTTTCCAAATCGCACGCTTATACATCAAACATGGAACTTCCAGAAGTTTCTTGTTCTTCATTATAATCTTCCTTTGCTTGTTTAATCTTGTTATATACAAATGCGTAAACCAAACCAGTAGCAAGACCGATTAAATGCCCGCTGTGGCTGATACCGTCATTATGCATTACTCCGCTAATTTCCTTGAACCCGTAAATAAACAACAGGATAATTCCGCAAATAGAAATCCCGCGTCGTTTATCTGTAATAAAACAGTTCAACATAAACAGGGCAAATACGAAACCGGACAAGCCGATTGCCATAACATGTGCTACGTATGTCTGGAAAAGATAATCGACGATTGCCGTCAATAGAAATGCGCCGATATAGTTCAGCTTTCCGTAAGTCTTTTCTACGGCTGGGCTCAACATCAAGAAAAGCAGCATGTTATTCATAAAATGCTGCATATTGCCGTGCATGAATGCGGCTGTAATGAAATTGTAACCGATATGATCTTTCAAAACCGTACCGATAAAGCACAGTACGATTATCAAAAGAGAAATGATTTCAGACTTAAGTCCGTTAACGATTGCCATATATTGTCCTTTGGTTGCTTGTTATATAGACAATATAGCAAAAAGAGCTGAATATGTCAACCCTTTACAGTTCATTTAAAATATGTTTCGTTTCCCAGTTATTGAAAATAACAATTGCTTTTTCCGGATTCTTAATCGCACGTTTCATAACTGACAACGGTATATTATTAAATTGATACGAAAGTAATGTCTTTGTCGCACCGATTCCTATAACTTTACCGTCAACGATTTTACGCAAGTCATAAACATTTCTAAAGCGATTCATATATACTTGTTCAAGAGAAAATCGGACATAATATCCGTCTTTACAATATTCGCTCGGAAATGTTCTGCGTTGATTCGGTTTATAACCTAAACCTTCTACATACTTACGCATCATTCTAAAATAATCTTGTTCCATATTAACCCAACTTATCCAATGCCGCTTCGGTGTATGCCAAATTGATATACGGAGTAATCTTGTCCTTGAATTGTGTCAAGCTCAAACCAACCTTGTCGATAATGATATTCTTATAATGGAAAGAAAACTCTTCAGTCTTATAAAGGCTAACTCGTTCACATGACATATGTGAGTCAGGAATTGAATATCCCATCATATCGCCATAAATCTGTTCTTCCGTAATTTTCCATCCCATTATTTCCAAAGTTTGGATGCCAAGACCATCGGTCAGAATCTCAAGCGGTACCTCGGCGATCAACAAATTAAACTCTTCCGTACGACGTTCCTGCCGCCGATAACGACGAAACACAAGATATGGTACATTGGCTAGGTCAGTCGGACTTGCATATCTCATTCCGATAAATGCTTTCGTAAACGGATTAGTATACAAGTTGGTCGGGGAAGTACTCATTCTGCTTCATCTCCACATGGAAATCTTTATCGAGACCGTTTTCCTTGAGAAATTCGATAGCCTGCTTACGTTTGTTCCAAGCCATAGCATCCATGAAATCTTCCGTAGAAATAAAGCCGGGATGGTTTTCGATGTAATTCCGGAAATAGTAATGGACATAGTTATTAGTCCTATTCGATTCCAGAACATAGAATGTAATCATTTCAACTCCGTTTTTATGGTTTACTTTCGTAATATAGTAAAAGCGAATAAGTTCGTAAACCCTATTCCAAAGAATTTAATGCATCTATTTCCCAATAATACCGGATATACGGCCAAATCATATTAATAAAATCCGGCAAGAACATATCTTCATTTGTAATTTTCTTATTCTCAAATACAAATTCTATATAATCATAATCGTAAAGTGCAAGCGGATTATTATCAACATAGAAATCCCCAGAATATGAACCATATATCATACAATATGTTTCTTGTCCATTATATGTTATGTTAGGTTCTTTCGTACCTGGATAGAAAATCTTAAATTTTCTTTCTGTTATTTGAATACCAACCATATGGTCGTATTTTTCGTTTGCTGATACTCTTATAAACGGTTTATTCATAACTAGTCCAATACTTCTAAAGATTTCGTTAAATGATAATTTTCGACATTCATTTCAAGCTTCGCCAAATCTCCGCACAGCCATTCAACAACTTTCTTCGGTGGAATATCCTTATACTTATAACTTTCAAAACCTTTATCGGTAGTAATCAAAGGAATTTGATAAGATGCACGTTCACTATGTTCATTAGTCAAGTCATTAACTACACGATTTACAAAAACCGTATTACGATACATTTCTACAACGAAATCACCTTTTATGAAATTGTAGTCGCCTTCTTGCACAAATCCAGCTCTTTTCAACTGAGCCCTATGTAACTTATCAGCAATAGTCATTACTCAAGTTCCCCTAATGTCTTTTCAAGTTCCATGTTATTAAGTCGCATAAGAATTTTACTCGAGTCGCCGCAAGCTATACTAATCAACACATCTTCAGGAACTGAATTATACCTGTAAGGCTCCGCCAGATTAGTTGTCGCAATCCGTTGGTCATTATAATCCAAAAATACATTTTCATTCCAGATAATTACCTTAAATCCGGATTTATCGTTTTTCTCATAGGTAGCCGAATATTTAGCTGTCTGAGTAAATCCGTGATTCGATATGAAATCTTCAATAAGTCTTTGTTTCTCGTAATCTACCATAGGCGTAACGTTTATCAGGTGGTGCATATCTGTAATATAGTAAAACTTAAACCCCATGTAAACCCATAAAAACGGGTTGACATATATAACGGCTTTTGCTATATTATAATCATGGTTCAAATACACAACGGAAAAATCACGAATTTAAACATTAACCTTAAGACAGCGATTAAGGTTGTCGGTAAAGTTAGCGAGCCGGATGAAAACTTAATCGTACTTCGTTTTACTGTACCAGACCCCGATTATGAAAGTAAGCCAGGTTTCTGGTCGAATATCGGACCTACTACACATGAAAACGTATTTCTTGATCTGCATGATACTATCATAATCGGCGGAAACCGATTTGAATGTACAGAAATTTCAGAATATGAAGCTACCCGTCTCGCAAAGAACATTACAACACTTATCGACCTGGAGAAACTGTCATGAACATTATGAAATTCAGCGGAGCAAACTGGTATGTGGTAAAGTCCTTTACCAAGATTATCGGTATTAGCAGCACTGGTGGAATCTATCTTGACAATAATGCCAGGGTTATCGAATCCAACCTAAACTCGCTTACAAGAAATACAGCAGACTCTTCAAACGGCTTTACTTTATATTCCGATACCGACTATATTGAATATAACGGTAAGCATTATACAAACAAAAATTTAGACAAGCTTAAAATGGTCGTAGAAAACGAACAGAATGAAGAGGCAATAGATGCACTCTGAGCATAAACCTACATGTGTTGTTGCCGATGGAACATTTATACGCCATCTCGACATAGACCGCCTTGATGAATTTAAAGTAGATACAGAAAAACAGTGTATTGAATTTCCATGCATTGATTATAACTGGCATAAAGGTTTTTCAAAAAACTGCCTTTTCTATATCTATAAAATCGAACTGTATTCATTTTATATCAATGACCAATATATTCATTTTTTAGGTGAAAGAAATTTAGAAAAAGTATATTGGCAAATATTCAACGAAGTGCACGATAAAGTTGTCAAATATCAACTTTCCGTATTGGAGTAACTATGTACGGCGAATTCTATGACGGTATTTTATCCGGTAAGTTTTTACGTCCTGAAGGCGAAGAAATAAAGCCTGAATGGCCTGTTATAGTATATACTACAAGTTTTGGAAATGATGAATTTTTCATAATCAAAAAAATCGACGACGGTTCTCATAATGACAGCCTGTATTTAGTCGGAGTTGATTTTCGTCGTGTAAAAGACGGAAAATTCGATTATGATATGAATGACTATAATATCCTTGACTATAGAACGTGTCGAGGTCTGCATTATCTTGGAAACTTTATCCGTTGCCGAGGTAAGTCTATGCAGGAATTCATCAACGAGATTACTCCGCTTGTCGCAAATTTCAATAACGAAATGGCTATCGAAAAACTTGATTAATATGAAAGTTCATCCTTGTGCAATATTCATGAAAGAGCTTATGCCTACAGCTTATAATTCAATGTATGAGCTGTGTAAGCATAATCCGATGCGTTGTGTTATTATTAATCAGGTTTCAAAAGAAAGAACCTATATTGACGGACATTTTGTAGACATAGAATATCATAATGATATACTCGAAATTAATTATATCTGTGTTGATTTAGTCGCAGGCTTGTGTGGAATTCCGACTATGGACAGTCATTGCTATGTAATGTATAACGGTAAATCATATCAAGACATGATGCAATTATACAAAGACTTCAAGAACAATGAACTTTCAAAAGAAATCGACGAGGCATTAGGATGAATATACAACCGATAGCACTTACAAGAGATTTTTACTCTTCAAAAACTTTCAAAACCGATGAATATCATACCTTTGATGAATTTTTACATTTTTTTGACAAAAATTCTATTAAATGTCTGTTTTTAAGCTATACACATACCGGCTGTACAAAAACTTATATATACGGCAATTTTATAGGTATTGAATATGATGAAATAAACGATGAACTTTTAATCTATTATGTTACAGATGAAGAACTTCCGCATGGCCTTAGTCAATTATGTTCAGTAACCTATAACGGTAAAACTTATATAGACCCGATGGAATTATATCATGTTTATCAAAATGATAAACTCGAACAAGAAATCGACGAGGCGTTAGGATGATTAAGCCATATATTGAATGTATAAATATCTGGACCGGAAAAAACGATATTTTTATATTGGCACAAAATCCGGCGGCAATTGACTATATGAAAACATATCGTAAACTTGTAGGATTCTTTAAGTCAGATCCATTGCATTCCGACTTAAAAATGCTTACTCCCTTATTCGGTTCTGTTTTTCATTGCGGAGATATTGTAATAAATTACGATACAAATAACGACAACTGGACGATTCGAAAAGAAGATAATTTCTGTAATCTAGTAGCGACATATGTAGAACAAGCACGATTTTCGAATGAGATAGATAACCTATGATGCATGTAATTGCGAACGAACTTACTAATGAAGATATGTTAGCAAGAATGAAATCTGATAAATTTTCATTCTGTAATCTTGGTTTTGTATATTTGCCGTTCTATTCTGGTATAATCCTTGAAAATTACAAGCCAGCCGTTACATATCATAATGTTTTATTTATCGAATTAGAACATGATAAACATCATCCACATATCTGGAATGTATATTATTATAATCCGGATAAATTTAAAGGCGTTGTAGTCTGGGAAGATAACGTTTCGTATGTCTCTTTCAGGGATAAAAAATATATGGATATGACGCAATTACATTTTGCGCTTGAAAATTTCAAAATGGAGAGAATGCTCAGTGTGCTCGACTAAAATCAAATTTATGAAATTCATTACTGATTCCGATAATCAATATGATAAATATCAAATTATTCATGTTGGTGTCGGTTTTCATGAATATTTCCGGCATACCGACTTGCGTTTTTGCGGTATATCGTATGTTGAAGACACATTTTATATTTGGTGGGATTCTCCGGTCGATTACTATAACGAAGCGTTGAAATGGGATGAAGAATCTTTTATTGTCTTTAACCGAAAAATATATACAGATTTAAAACAGCTCTGCCTCGCGATTGTGAACGAAAAGAATATAAAAGCTATCGACGAAGCACTTGGATAAGGGTTGACACGTTCAGCCCTTTTTACTATATTGTCAATATGACTGATGCTGAATTTTTAAAATTGCCGCATATTGCCATATGCGTTTATAATGACTCGGGCAATGATTTCGATTACGATTATTTCCTGCTCTCGCCTATTGAAGAACCAGTTTTATATGATAAAATTCATAAGTTAAATGTCGTCGGTTCTTATGTAATGGACCGCTCTAATAACCAATGTAAGTTAGAATTTCCTGAGCTTAATTATTCTATGAATTTTTACGACTCGGACAACTTCGAATTTATTGACAAGGATTTTAGAATTAAATTCGACAATCCTCTTAAGTTTAACAAATTGGCACAGAAGCTTGTCATGCACCTGAAAAACGAAATAACCAAAAAGGCAATTAACGATTTGGAGTAAATATGAGTTGTTATCGTGAAATTGATTTACGTAAATGCTGTTATTTTAAGTTCTCCACATACGAGGATGGAACTCTGTATTTCGTTCTCCGTCCCGGTACTTTAATTGAACATGGAGACAACCAATATGGAATGTATGTTTGCGGTGCAATCGGAGAATATAATTGTTATTCTATGACATTTAAGGTGCCTCATACATTAGACATTTGCCGTGCATTTTATTATAATCAAAAATGGGAATTCCATGACGGTGAAAATTATTTTAAAGTCATAAATTCTGAATCTTCCCATAAAAGTCGAGGCGAAATCTACCATCGATTTATTCAGAATATCGGCAAAATTAACATGTATCTCGAAAACAAATATATGAAAGAAGCAATTGACGACTTAGCATAATGACAATACAAGAAAGCCCTATACAGATTCGTTACTATACTCCAGGTGTCGCTTTTGCTCGATACATTATTCCGAATATTTCCGATGTTTCCAATACACCGTGGTTTGCTGACAAGATGATAATCGTAAACGGTATATATGGGCATCAGAATTTTAATCAAGAAGATTTCTATGACGACAGCTATATAAACATTCGACTGCTGCCGACTTACAAAATTCAAATCTATTATAACGATACATGGTTTGAATACGATCCGTCTGAACCATATGAAAAATTCCAAGACTGTTTCAATTTTATCTTATCCTGCTACGAGCATTGCATGACAATAAACACTATTGACGAACTGGACTAGTTTTGCTATATTAAAGTCATGAAGATTTCTCACGTTGAAAAAACCTATCATGATGTCAAGACTCCTTTCCAAATTGCAGAAGGGATAAAGAAAGAACGTTTTAAAAACATGTTCGGATATTATGAAGATACTTCCAAGCATACGGTCGACTACATCAAGTCGTTATCTCGAATCGTAGAATCCGCTCTTCTCTGTATGCCCATGCCTCGTATTGGCGGAATTCAAGACTGCGATGGTTGTATTGAAATTATCAGAAACAGCATGGTTCCTGGTGCTCTCATAGCGTTTATGGAAAACAAGTTTCCACTTGTCGGCATGCAAGTTTTAACTGACGCAGAAGGTCTTTTCTATGACGACCTTATGGGTATTTATCGTAACCGTATTGACGACTGCCCGCTCGATATTCATTACGTATTACGTACATCCAATAGCGGTATTATGCAGGATATGTATTTCAACAGCCTTGTCGGGAATTTTAGCTGTGATTAGATTACAATATACAGGAATTAAAAATCCATTATTGAATGATATACCTGTTCATGTATATCAAACTTATGCCAATAAACTCGACGGCGAACATAAAGATTATAGCCTTGCAGATATACATTACACAAGGAAAACTACGCCGGAAGGTGTATCTTATGATTTTATCAGGATTTATTTTTACGTCGGAACTTATGAAAATCTGCCAATACATATATGGGATAGTGACTCATATATTGAATATGAAGGTAAGAAATATAGAACTGAGCAAGACCTATTAAAAATGCTCATGATTATCAACAATTTAAGAGCATTACGAGCAATTGACCGGCTAGATTAGGGGCTTACGTAAGTAGGCATTTTTACTATATTGTAGTTATAACAATGAGAAAACTATAATGTCTGACCATATACATTATATCGGTAATAGCGGGTTATTTGAAAATATATCTTTTTCAAGACTTGTCGGTGTCGTCGAATTAACTTCACATATATTTCGTATTGAATTTTTAAATCCTGAAGATGGAAACTGTTTAAGCTATGCCCATGTAAGTGGTATTAATAATCGAGACTATGTCATGTATAAAGATGTCGTATATACAGGCAAAGACATTATAAAACTAAAAATAGTACTTAAAAACGAATACAATCTTAAATGCATCGAGAATCTACCATGAAAAACATTAATACATTAGTCTTTACATGTGGAAATCCGCCAGAACATAGGCCTGTAGATTTCGAAGATATTCGTAGTATCGCTACCTTGACAGATTGTTATCATCTCAGGTTAACAAACTGCTATATGGAATGGAATCCCGTCAGTTTTGCCAAGTGTGAATATTTTTACATGCAGCCTAATGACTATATTATCTTCAAGAAAATACGTTATAAGTTCGACGACATACCAAAACTTATAATGTTAATCGAAAACGAAAATACCATAAAGGCAATAGAGCAATTATAATGAAAAATCATGTAGTTTACGGTGCTGGCCATGGTTATACTCGAGCCGATTTCGATGAAATTGTACTTATACGGTATGACGAAATACCAAGACCAGTATATTCTGTTCAATTCAAAAATCTTAAATTTGAATGCGATGAAAATACTTATGCGTTTTGGACTGCACATATATGCAATATTACTGACTGCATAACCTATAAAGGCAAATTTTACGGTTTTTTCGAAATGCCTAATCTCAGCATGCTCATCGAACAGGAAAAACTCAACGAAGCACTAGATGCACTCTAATAGAAACGACGGACCGCCAGATCCGTCGATTATCGTATCGTTGAAACGTGCCCTGAAGCCAATACGATAACATAATATTTATGGTTGACAAAACCGTAGTTTCTTACTATATTCATTGTCATGATTAACATTGAAACATTAACTGTTGAAAACATCATTACAGCCTACGAATCGGCTGGTTTTAAAAATACAGAAAACTATACATCCATTACTATAAGACAGTTAAAATTTAGACGCGGTCAATTATATATCGATTTCAACTGGAAAGCTGAAGACTGGGAATATCCGTTAAAAAACGGTTATATTGACGTCTTTGTTATTGGCGAAGCTTCTTATACTTCCAAGACCAGATGGGCACAAATGGAACACTATGAACTTCCGAAAGAACTCTTATACGAAGCTACCATTACTATTGAATCCGAAGAAAAACTTATAATATATCTGAACAACGCATTAACTGAAAGAGCACTCGAGGTATTGGAATGAAAGAATTAAACATAGTAAACTATACTCGCAAAACTCCGTTTAACCAGTTTTGCCTTGCACATGCTATTTTCAAATCTTTCATTGACGCATATACAGACGACAATGGCTTTATCTATTTTACAGTAGAAACCGATTCGTATGAATTCTACTCTAACAGCACAGATAAAACCATTACGGCCAGATTACGCCCGAATGTTCCGGATAACGACTATATCGTATATGAAGGCAAGCTGTATCACGGAAACGAACTTTATGACCTTTATACAAAAGTTCAGAATGAAATTACCGAAAGGGCAATCGAGGAACTTGCATAATGGAATTCTTTAGAGAAAAAATTATTAAAATGTTAGAACAGGCAGGATATACGCCTCGTGGTAATTTTTACGATGGTGTCGATTACATTAAGGACGGATTTAGAGTCATTGTCAAATGTAATAGTGTCAATAAACAACCGATTTCATGTCATTTATTAACCAGCGCATCAAAACTGATGACAACCGAACCATATGATTCCTATTCATATAATAATGTTCCAGTGATTAAATTTCTTGATATTGTACTCGGTCCGACTGAAAAAATTTTAATGAGAATCCA
>RHMF01000208.1_pt1 | contig 24257 bp, 32 predicted proteins | sample 5365151 | NCBI WGS metagenome assembly RHMF01 (sample SAMN10266501, study PRJNA497801) | feces metagenome | isolation source: feces | host: Bos taurus | place: China: Prairie of Fairy Mountain | collected 2017-08-14 | reverse complement strand
ACGAAATTGGTTAGAATTCGATCGAACTTCTTGCCCTTTGAGTTCCATCCCCTTATCGGCAGGTCGGAATTGTTGCAGAAATCGTAAAAATCTAAACCGATAATGCCGTTCGTCTCGATGTAGATGTTATCGTTGACATCCCACTCACCGCACCACTGGCGTATCTTCTTCGCCATCAGCTCTTTCGTGCCCTCGTTCCTGCTGAACGTGTCAAGCATGTACACGTTGCCGTCCGAGCCCTTCGCACTCAGCACCATTGCGAACCAGTCAGCGCCACGAAGAGCCGAAGGGTCGGCGAAGATAGCGAAGTCAGATAGTTTCACATCGGTTGGTATCGCATCTATCGTCTTGATGTTCGTCTGCGTGAAGATGTCGCCGCTCAGCTCTGAATAGACACCCTCGTAGTACACGAGGTAGTTCCGCCTGTCAACGGCGTTTGCGTCAGGTCGGTCGCCGAGCCGCTTCAACGTCTCGAAGTACTCAAGTTGCAATTTAGTTAGAAATCTAACGTTGTCTTTCCACGTCGAGTGGCATATCTCATCGTCACGGAAGTAGTCGTCTATCCAAAATTTCACATTCGGGTTGAAATCGAAGAACACGCCCTTGCGGACGTTCGCCATTAGGTCGGTGACCTGCTGCTTAGTGAAGTTGTTCGCCTCGTTCACGAACAGATAGTCACAAGCCACACCCTTGGCGGTCTCGCTATTTTGGTACGAATTAAAGAATAAAACGCCACTGTTGTGCTTGCAACGAATCTCTTTCGGCGACACCAGCACGTCAAGGTATTGCTGCAACGCTGGCTCGCCGCTGATGATTGTCTTGCAGTCGGCATACGCACCAAGTCGTCCTTGTTCGTTAGTCATCGAAGCCACGTTCACCACGTCGCCGAACTGATACGCATTGAGCAGCAGCTCCTGGCAGATGAAGAACGTCTTGCCGCTTCTTCGGCCGCCGCACAGGGCGAACATATCGCGCCCCTCAGCCTTACGGCGCTGAACATACTCGTATAGTTTCGCGTTTCGTTGCATTTTCTTTGATTTAAGCCGTTTTCTTTTCTCGGTTGATAAATTCCACTTTTAAACGAAAGTGTCGCAAATCGCAAATTTGGCACGTTATTCGCCGTTATTCTCACCTTGCTCACCCTTGCCGCCGTCGATGACACGAACGACAACAGGCGGAGCCTCGTTCGTCTGGATCTCCTGACGAAGTGTCGGCTTGCCGAAGGCTCGGTCATAGAGACGCTCGGTCGCCTCGAACTTAATCTTATCATCAAGTAAGGCTTCAGCACGGACACGAACGACAACAGGCTGGTCTTCGTTGTCAATCAAGGCTCGGAGCTCCGCTGGACTCTGCGACAACAGCCACGCATCAAGGCGGACGGCTTCGGCAGCCGTTAACGGCTTAGCATCAAACATCTCGAACAGTCTCCTGATGCGGTCTGCGCCGCTCACCTTGCCGCCTTTCCTCGCTTGTTCCTCAGTTAAGGGCTTGGGTGTTCCGCCAGCTTTCCATCTGCCTCTTTCGTCACGAAATGCGGCGTATTTGTCGGTTTTGTTCTCATTGCTTTCCATAACTGTTTGATTTTTAATTGTTTGACTTTTCACAAAGGTAAAAATATATTTTTAAATACAAAAAAATATTTCATAACTTACTGATTTATAAACTTTTAAGGTCAAAAATATAAAAATATAAAAATTTTGATGATTTTGAAAACTTCCAATGCATAGGCGTATATATGCGTAAAAGATAAATACGTATTAAATATATATTTTTATATTTATATATATATATTACTGAATTACAGCCATTTAGCTTATATTTTTTAACTTATATTAACTTATAAAAATAGAAAAATATTTATCTTAATTTCAATAAATCTTTGATTTTCAGCCAATTCCTTGATTTGAGAAAAATGGGCGAAAAACCACCAAAAAAGTGATGCACAAAATAAGCGAAAATGTGCAATCCTTTGTAACTTGCTGATACTCATATTCTCTATTTAACATAATATTTTCAAGTTAGGATTTTGTTTGTAATAATTTGATAATCAACAAGAAACGAGAAAAGGGCAAAACGCCCTTTTTCGTAACTTGCTGATAATCAATAGTCCTATTTAACAATAATATTCATTTTGCCTGATTTTGCTTTAATATTTCATCTATAAGTGTTTGAAATTCAGTAAAATAACGTATCACACTTAAACAAGAACTTAAACGATGTTCATACACTCGTTGCTCATCGGACAGCCGTCCGAGAGCTCCGTTTTTGAATTCGACGAGCCAATAACGCCCGTCGTCAGTCAGGATGATATCATCTGGTATGCCCTTGTGTCCGTTCTTCTCCAACTTGCACATTATCAAGCCTTTGGCGCGCGCGTAGCGCCTGCACTTGTTTTCAAGTCCCCTTTCTAACTGTTTCATTTTGTGATAGTTGTGAATTGGTTTTGTTCTCGTTGCTTCTTGGTTAATGCTTTCACCATCTGCTCCTCGACCGTGTCTTTCGCCACGAAGTAGTGGATGAGCGTCTGCCGTGTCTGCCCTTGCCGTGCCAGTCGCGCGTTCGCCTGTGCGAACAGCTCGTAATTGTAAGTCAGCGATGACCACACAATGACGCGTCCGCCGTACTGCAAGTTAAGTCCGTGACCTGCTGATGCAGGGTGCGCCGTGAGAATGTCGCACTTGCCCTCGTTCCACGTCTTGATGAAGTCCTTGTCCTTAGCGTCGGCAACGATTAAGCCCTTTGCTTTCAGCAGCTCAACAAGCCACTTCCGCTCCTCGATAAACGAATAAAAAAGCAACACACGCTCGCCCCTCTCGTGCATCTGCTCGCACAGGTCAACGACGGCTTGCAGCTTGTCGGAGTAGTCGGCTCTGATTGTCTGTCTCTCGCCTGTCTCCTCGTCATTGACGTACACGAAGCCGTCGCAGAGTGTTTGCAGCTTGCTGAACTTCTGCCCCTCGTCGAATGACACGACCTCGTCGCCTATCTTGCACGCGAGAAACGCTTGCAGATTGTCGTACTCGGCTTTCTGCGTGGCGTTGAGCTCTATTGCGTGCGTTGTCTCCACGACCTTAGGAATGTCAAGCCAGTCGACGGCGGTCAGCGTGAAGATATTGTCCTTGATTGGTTGCAACACATCTTCGAGCGTGCCTCGCATCACCCATTTCTGGAACTGCAAGCCGCTGCCTTGCAGCGCGTCGCGGAAATAGGTCGCGCGCCACGCGTAGAAGTTCATCTTGTTAATCTGGATGCCGATTGCGAGCATCTGTCCGTAGATGTCTATCGCTCCGTTCGCTAAGAACGTGCCTGTCAGCCCTATCTTTCTGTCCGCCTTGATGTCGCATACGGCTTTCGTTCGCGCCGATGTCGTTGACTTGAAAGAGGTCAGCTCGTCGAGGATGAGGAAGTCGTTGGGATACGAGCCGAGACCGCTATCGTGCAGGTCTTTCACGTTGTCGCGGCTTATGACCTTGATTGGCTTGCTTGTGTCGTTGAGGCTTTCAAGCCGTTGCTTTTTAGTTCCTTTCGCAATGGTCATAATATTAACGAGTTCGGAGAAGCCGAACTTCTGCGCCTCCTGAAGCCAGTTGTTCTCCGCCACACGCTTAGGCGCGACGATGATGCCGTGCAGTGTGCCGCTCTCGCGCCCCTTGTTCCGTTGCAAAAGAAACGATAAAAAAACAAGGCAAGATAGTGTCTTGCCCAGTCCCATGTCAACGGACAGCACCGCGTGAGGGTGCGTCCAAAGGAAATTGACGATATTCTTCTGATATTGGTGTAATGTTGAATAGTTCATTTATCGTTTGATTTTTAACGTCCACTTGCTGTCGTCCTCAAAGTACCAGCGAAAGCCGAGATACTTGTGTTCGTCGTTGACCTTTCCGCCCTTTGTCAGTGTTGTCGCCTCGTTATCACGGCAGCAACGTCTGATGTTGTGTGGGCAACCGCCACTCCACTTGACCGCTTCGCTGGCGTGTGCGAACACGAAGAAATCGCCTTCATCAGTTACGGCTATCACCTTCTTCTTCGGTCTGCCGCCGTATTGTCTGCCTTTCTTCCTGCGCCCCTTGTCGAGGTTCGCTAATGCTTGCTTCTTCACTCTCTTCTGCTTTCTTCCGTCCATCCACTCGCTCCACTTCTTGCCTTTGTTGTGCGGTGTCATTCCTTTTATGAACCGCCCTGTTTTGAGGTTTCTGTCTGTCTGAGGGCGCTCTGCAAATGTTAATTCGTAACTGCTCATAGTTTGTTAATTAATCGGACTGGCGGAGGGTAACGCTCCCTCGCTCATGGTAGGCTTTTATTCCAGTATCACGCAGTAGCTGCGTGTGTACACTCGTAACGCTGCCGCCTTGCTCTATTTGGGCGGCTTTCGCCAGTCTTAGGGGAATTTTCGACAATGAACACGGCTCGCTTGCCGTGGCGCACTTTTATTGATTTATTCGTCCTCTCCTTCTTCTTTAACGACATAGCCTCTATGCTCTAATTCAGCAATTAGCGCATCGGTGTCTATCATGCCAATATTGCTTGTCACGAACTCTTCTTGCTCATCAGACGGGAGGTCACTCCATGCGTCATCGAATGGAACTTCTACTGTGACAAAAAGTTTGTTGCTTAAAAAACATCTTCTACTCATAGTTCTTTGTTTTTAAAGTTAAATTTGGACGAGAGGGCGGTAACGCTCCGCCGCTTAGCCAAATTTTCGGTGATGCACGATGCCGAGGCTTTTATGTTCTTTCATCGTGTGTTGCTATCTCCTGCCCAGTCGCTCTATTTGCTGGGTGTCTCTCGTCTTTCGGGTCTCTGCTATCCTTGGTCGGACTAACCTTGTTTTGGTCTGCGGAGCGGACTTGCACCGCTCTTGCGCTCTCGAAGTTCCAGACGGACACGACTTGCGCCGTGTTGTTCATACAACTTTCTCGGACACTCTTACCGAGCCTACGCAGACTTGTTTACCAGAACCTTCTTCTCACAGTCTCAGTCGCTCCGTGGCAGGGACTTGCACCCTGCTTGCGCCCTACGCTTTCAAATGCGACATCACGTTTGTAGCCGTGATGCTGTGTTTCTCGTTCGCCGACACTCTTACGGCGACTACACGGAGTGAGCTTGCGCTCTTGCTTCAATCCCGATAATCTCGCTTGATTATCTCGATACAAATATATGGCAAATATTCTACACTACCAAATATTTAACACATATTTAACACGTTGTTTCTGCGTCAATTTTCAGCTCTTCCGCTATTCGCTTGATTCTCAGATAGTGCTTATCTCTTGCAAGTGTCATCTGCTCTATCGTTCGCTTCGCCGTGCATAACTTCTTAGCGTACGATGTGCGCACGTTGACATCTTTCTCAGGTGTGCAGTCAAGGAGCATCTGATAGGCTTGCGCTTCCACTTTCGCGCGCTCTATTGTCGCTATCGCCTTGTCTTTCAGTCGCTGGTGCTTTCGCATCGCGTCGAGCTTCTGATAGTTCTTGGGCGTGTCGCTTTCCAGTTGCTCCTGTTGCTCTCTTTCGGCTTGCTCAATCTGCTTGGTGTAGTCAGTGCCGAAGTTCTTCTCTTCCGCGAGCCGCTGCTGCTTACGCGCGTACTTGCTCAGGTGTTGTGTTTCTTCCATTGCTTTGCTCGTTTAGTTGTTTATTTATCTATTATTGTTTGCCTTGATTGTCAAGGCTTTATCTCTCAGTTTGTCAATCAGCCAGAATTTCGCTCCGCCGTAGGTCTCAGGCTCGCCGAACACGTTTCGCACCGCCACTTCTATCTCGCCGCGTCGTTTGCGCGCGTCGTTGTTGTATCTTGAAAAATAATCAACAAAGAACTTGAGCGTGTATCTGTTGCAATTCGCGACGCGTGAGTTCACATTGTAGCCGCGGTTGAGTATCTCATCGGCGAACTCGTTGTGCAATAGTTCATTCTCGAACTCATTGGCGAACTCCTGACGTTCGCCGTCCACGTTCGCCACTTGCGCGAGCTCATCCGCCCACTCTTTCCATTCCTTAGTCCTTGTTGACGAAAGTACGAAGTTCGCCAGCAGATTGAAAATCTCGTTGAACTGCAACTCAATCGGTTTCTTTTTTAACTCAATAGACAAGTAACGGCGGTCGTTCCAGTCCTTGATGAACGTTTGCAACGGCTCGTTGCTGGTGGCTATGTAGTTAGGGTTTCCGAACCATTGGAACTCCTGGCCATAAGGCAGTCGCGCGCGTCCGTTCTGCGACGTGATGAAGCGCTTGAAATCCGCGTACATCTTGCCCATATCAGCGAAAAAGCACTCATCCATCATCACGACTGAGCACTCGGTAATCTTCGGCACGGCGTAGGCTCTGATTTGCATCTCATACGCCAAGTCACTTGACCATTGCTGCGAGTTGAGCCAGTCGGTCGAGCCGTTCAGTATCGCCGTGAGCATACGCGCGATAGTGGTCTTTCCTGTCATCTTCGCTTTGCCCCAAACGTACAGCATACGCCTCAATGAACAAGGAAACTCATCGCCAGCCTTGACCATCTCAACAAAAAAGTGCAGTTTCTCTATGTCGTTATCGGTTAAAGAATAAACTTGTTTCAACGCGTTGCAAGACTGCTCGAAGGTCAGCTTCGGCTTCTTCTTGAAGAAGATGTCGAGGCGCTTCTTGAGGTTGTGTCGCGCATAATAGCCACTCCACAGGCTTGCCGCCTGTGTGTATGGGTATTTGTCTATCTTGTCCGCCGAGCGTATCACGTCGAACATACGGCGGTAGATTGCCGCGCAATGGATGTTGTCTTCCTGGTTTTTCTTGTTGCCGATGAACTTGTCACCTGCGATGCAGTAGCACAGGTCGCGGATGGCTTGTTGCAGCTCGTCCTTGCTGGCGAACTCGAACTGCTTGAGAAAGTCGCCGACGGTGCAGCCGTTGCTCTCTGCCAGCATGAAGTCGCTGCCGACCTTTGACGGACACTCCGAAGTGGATGTCTTGTTATCTTGTGTGAAGTATTCTTGCCAAGTCATTGTTATTGCTTTGTTGTATGCAAATATATAACAAATATTTTATAACGCAAAGAAAAAACGCGTTATTTTTTCAGCGGTGTTCCGTTGACCTGCTCATAGATGTCGAGTAGGTCGAAGCCCTTGCTCAGTGTGAAGTCGCGCTCGCAGACCTGCGACACTTGCCAGCCGTATCTGTTGGCGATGCCGAGCCACTTGAAGTACATCGCGTTGTCAGGGTAAAGCACTACCTTGTAGCCGTCTAACGCCTGGCATTTTCGCTCGGTCAGTCCTTGACTTCCGCCGCTTGCAAGCCATACAAAGTCGTTGTTAATCGCGCTCATCAACAGAGCCGTCTTTTCACTCTCCACGATTGCGACCTTCTTCGTGTCCTTGATAGTCGGCAATAAATGCTCGCCGAAGAAGCACTGCTCCAGCTCGTCGCCGTGCGTGTCGTCAGCGAAGTCCTTGACCTTGTGCAGCCATAAGGCGTGAGCCACGTTGTCGCCTTTCAGTCGATGACCGTCGTATCCGTAAGGTATGCCCTTGCCGCCTCTGACCTCGCCTTTGTTGTCAATCTGCCAAAAGACAGTGAAGCCGCGCCAAGCGCCGACTTTATAGGCGTTCCACGCCTTGGTAGCCTCATCAACGCCTACCAATGTAGCGGCGTAGCTGAACAGGTTACTGCGTCCGAGCGTTCGCGCGACAGCATCCCAGTCCATTCGTATCGGCTGCAATGGTTTCGCTTGTATCGGTTGCACGTTAGACGGAATTTTAACGGCTTTCGGGTACTGAATGTAACCGCAGTTGTTCTCGCGGTCGCATCTGCCGAACTCAGCGCCAGCCTTGATGTCAGGGTTCGCTGTCAGGACATACGGCACGAACGTGCGGTGTCCGCAGTTCGGACACACGTCTTTGCGTCCGCCTCTGCGCAGTTGCCATTTATACTGTTTCGCCATTGTTAAAGAAGTGACCGTTAACAATATCACTGATATACAGCGAACGACCGTCGTCGTCCTTGATTTTGTCGCCGTGTCTGCGGACGTTATATCCTAACAATCGCATGACATTCTGCACTTGCAACGCCTCTTCCTCATCCTTGACCTTATTGTCACGCAGATACGCGAAGTAGATGCCGCCGATATTCTCGCGGTGAGTGTCAGCAAGCGTGATGCGCTTGCTGTACTCCGCGAGCTGACTGCGTTTTACTGTCTTTACTCGTCTCATAATAGTTTGATTTAGAACGGCAGTTCGTCGTCGCCGTTGTTAGTAATTGTTGCTTGTTTTACCGCTTCAACCGCATCTGTTGCAGGTGCATCTGTTGTGTCTGCAAGCGGTACGCCAGCCGCAGCCGCTTCCTCTGCGAATGGGTTGATGTCGCACTCCTTCAGGAGTATCGCGTTCGCCCAGAAGCCGTGAGCCTCTAACTTCGACACATCGCCGTGAAGTGCCGTGTAGTCAATCACGACCTCGTACTTCTTGCCCTCAAGCACCGAGTAGGTGTGAGCCTCATCAAGCGGCTTGCTCATCGGCTTGTAAGTGTTGCCGTCGTACCATTTGCAGTTTCTTGACACTTTGAACTGCACCGCCACGCGCTGCTCGCCGTTCTTGTTAGTGTACTCGCGAGCAAACTCTTTCAAGTCCGCTGGCAGTTCATTCGGAGCGAATGACACGCCGAATGTTATTGTCTCGTTCTCTCCGCAGAGCGCTCTCTTCGCTCTCTCCACGTTCTTTGCATACTTTCTTACGTCAAAGTAGCCTTGTAACTTAGATGTTTTCATTTTAAACTGATTTTATTGATGTGATTAACGTTTCTCTTTCTTGTTGCTTCCTTGATTATGTCCGCGATTTCTTCGTCAGTGAAGAACGGCTCGCAGGTGTCAAGCCCCTCTATCTCCAAGCTCTTAGCATCGTAAGACACGGCGAAGCCGATAATCGCGCACAGGATGTCATTGCAGACCTTCTTGTCGGTCTCTATCGAAATGTTTAATTTCATACTGATTTCTTTACGATGTTGAACAATTCGTTTGCCTTGCCGATTGCGTCTGCCGTCTCAGCGTCGAACTCGTAGCCGCTCTTCTTCTTCATTGTCTCGATTGTCACGCCCTGCTTAGCGCGCGCCAAGATAGCCTGCCACTTCGGATGCAGTGTTGTGATGAACTTGTCATCCGCGTCCTGTTGCAAATCAAACTCTTTTGCAAGCATATCGCGAACGCTCTTGCTCTCTGGTGTGAGCTGCTGCGGCTTGTTGTTTTCTTTCAGCGCGTTAAAGGCGCTGAGTATCTCATTGTAAGCCTCTTTAACGTCGGCTTCATAACCGCGCTCGGTGGCGGTGAACTCACCGCCGAGCCGAACACTTGTGTAGTTGCCTGTGTTGAAGATGACTTGCACGTTTATTACTGTTGCTTTCATATTGCGATGCTCTTCAAATTCGTTAAAATCATTTCACGCTCCTCTATCTGTCGCTTGACTTCCTGTCTCAGTCTGTCAATGTCGCAGAAGTACATATTGCCTGCATTGTCACACCACCACTCATCGAACAGATACAGGCTGAACGCGCCTCCACTCAATAAAAACAAGCGCCTGCTTACGTCGTTTGTCGCGCCGACAAGCGTTGCCGTTGTCTGAAACATTGTGCCGTCGTTGCGCAGCGCATATACTGCGTCTCCTTGTTTGATGTCTTTGATTGTCTTCATATCTACTATTGCTTTAGGTTTGTGATACAAATATAGAGCAAATATTTTACACAACAAAATAAAACGGCAAATATTTTATCGCTTTAACTTTATTTTACATTGCGAGCCAAGAACAAGTCAATGACTTCCTGCCCAGTCATATCGCGCTTCTTCCGCTCGTACTTCACCTTGTCATAAGGCAGCAGTAAGGCACGACACGCATCAGCAAGCGTCTTGTATGTCACGCCGTGCGCGACAATAGGCGTGTGCCAAATAGCGCTCTGCCGCTCTATTCGCCTTATCTCGGCGGTCGTGATGACGTAGTCAAGCCGTCGCAGCATTGACAGTATCGAGCTCATTGACAGTGTGCTGTGCGTCAACTCCTTGACCGCCCTTGCCGCCGCCTTGCCAGACGTGAACTCAGGCAACGTGCATCCGTCTATCGTGACGGTCTGAGCGATGCCGATGCAGCACTTGTTATTGTCGTTGACTTCCACGCCCTCGGCTCGCATCTTCGCGGCGGCTGCCAGTCTCGCCTTAGCTCTCGCCGTCATTCCGTTGCGCTCGTTGATTCCTCTTTGCTTGTCGTTCAGCTCTCGCAGCGCCTGCGAATAGCCGCCGTTGCCGTTCTTCTGCATCGTCTCAATGAGCGCCGCCACTTGGTTGCGCTCATTGAGCAGCTCCATGTCAACGACTTCGCTTCTCAGCACCTTGTCCGTTAGGTGGTCAAGCCAACGCTCCGCCTCGTGTATCGTTGCAAAATGTTTGTTAAGCATAACTAATCATCTAAGTGTGCGATTAGGGCTGTCATTGCCCATATAGAAGCGACAAGATAGCCTAATTCGCAAGTGCGTACTGCACAGACTACGCAAGACACTACTCCAAGTACGTCAAGTATTATCTGTATATTTTTAATCATAACCGTTGCTTTTTCGTTGTTTGTATAACGCTTTCAGTTTCTTCGTGACCGCCTCAGTGATGTAGGCGTTCATTGTCTCGTCTTTCCAGCGCATAGCCTCAAGCGCTACCTTGTAGGCTATCTCCTTGATTGTCTCATCACTGAATCGTGATGAGATTTCCATTGCTTTCTTTACGTTCGTCATTGGTTTAATCTCTTTCAATTACACATAGAACTATTGCCGAAATAGTTGACAAAAGAAACGGTATTGTCACGGCTTGAACGCAGACCGCATCTGCTCCGAAGATGCTCATAACAACCGCATCCGCTATCATTGCAAGCACGCCAAGCGCGCAAATGTAATAAAGTGCTGTTTTAAACTTTTTCATAATCGTTTTATTTTATACTGTTAACATATTCAACTATCTTCTTATAATTGTCGCCACTCTTCTGACTATCTTGGTAAGCCTTGGCGATTAACTCGTCGCCGCTTCCGTAGAAGCAGCCGACAGACCACTTGTCATTAGAGCGTGTCCAGGTGAAATATCGACCGCTGGACCACCAATTTCTAAACACGATATAATCCGCATTGCCGCACACCCTCGCATCGCCGTACACCTCCGCATTGCCGCACACCTCCGCATTGCCGCACACCCTCGCATCGCCGTACACCCTCGCATCGCCGTACACCTCCGCATTGCCGCACACCTCCGCATTGCCGTACACCCACGCATCGCCGTACACCCTCGCATCGCCGTACACCCTCGCATCGCCGTACACCCACGCATTGCCGCACACCCTCGCATCGCCGTACACCCTCGCATTGCCGCACACCCACGCATCGCCGTACACCTCCGCATTGCCGTACACCCACGCATCGCCGTACACCCACGCATTGCCTTCTTGACTGAGGTTATGCTCACACTTAACGAATCCGCCGCAGTCACCAGCCCTAACGTTGCCGAAGTCTTTCAGCGCTCGAATTCGATGCAAAACGTCGTTGTTTATTAATATCGTTTCGCTTGTAAACTCGTACTTTTTCATAATCGTTTTATTTTTAATGGTTTAATCTTTATTCAAATTCAAAGCGTTGTGCCCCCCCCACTTTCTTGATGTTGTAGCACTCGGCGGCTCTGTCACCGAGCAAGGTTATCGCCTTCTTGCTGTCAAAGGTCTTGCTCTCGTAGCCGTTGATGTACGACAATGACCAGCCGTCACCGACCACACGGCGGAAGTCCTGGCACTCATTGCGCCACTGCAACACCACGTCCATCAGCTCTTTCTCGCGCTTGCTCAGAGCTTTCATCTTCATCTTTATCTCGGCGAGCTCCTTCAGCGCAGCCGACACGCCCACTTCCGCATCGTCAACGTGCAGGACAAGCGCGTCCGCGTCAACATCGATGCTCTTGAAGTCGTCGCTGTTGATGTACTCCTCGATGTTCTTCAAGCCCTCGCGCAGTTCGTTGATGCAGTCCTCATCACGCTCTATCTTGATGAAGTCAAGGCTCTCGACCTCGAACGGCTCGACCGAGCCACTGCCGTGAACGAGCTTCACTGTCTTAGCACCGATCAGGTAGTACCATTGCAACTGCGCGTAGTAGTGCCTTATGACTTCTTGTGTCGGCTTCTGCGAATACTTGCACTCATAGACCGTGCCTGTGCTCTTGTGCCAGAAGTCTGCGTGTGCGAACGTCTTGAAGTACTGCGATAGCGGTGCTGTCAGCTCGTGCTCGGCTTCGGTCTGCATCTTGACCGAGTGAAACCACTCTGCGACCTCTTGCTCGAACTTGTAGCCAGCCTGTGTCGCCGCGTTGCCAGCGAAGCCTTGATACGGCATCTTGCCGACCATAACAAGAAGTCTCTTGATGTCTGTGTCTGTCAGGCGGTTTGTAGCCGCCTTTCTTACCATTGCGGCATCTGAGCCGCCTAAGCCGCCGACGCGGCTCTCTGCGATGTTGTTTACTGCCATTGTTTTAATCGTTAAATTGTTTACTTTAAAGTTCGGCTATCTCACGAATAGCCTTCTTCACGCCGTCGTTGTTGAGGATATGCAACAGCTGATGAGCTATCTCGTGGCAATCTGCATTGCTGACCACGTGTCTGTCGCCAAGATAAGCCTTGACCTCATCCTTTCTTGCCATCACAGCGGCATAGCCTTCTTGGCAGAAATTGGCGTACTTCTCAGCCTTTTCCGCCTCAGCCGCTCTCTCAGCCGCTCTCTCAGCCGCTCTCCTTGCTGATGCTTCTTCCAGCTCCTTGACTAAGAAGTCTATCTTAGTCAAGTCCTTCTTCGTCAGAGCGACGTAGTCGCCTATCTTGCCGCCTCTTGCCGCATCGTTGCCGAACTCACCCTCAAGTCCGAGAGCCTTGACTATCTCGCACGCTCTATTGTAGTCGGTAGCAAGATAAGAAGTGAAGCGGCCTCTGCCGCTGTATGATCCTCTTACCCTGCAACCTTCTGCGAGTGCGCAGACAACCTCATTGTAACCGCTCTTGATGTCTCCGTTTGCCTTGCTAAGACCTGCCTTGCTAAGTCTCTTGTAAAATGTTGCCTTGTTCATAGTCGTAAGTTTTTTTTTGGTTAGTATTGCTTTAACTTTCTGTGACAAAGATATGGCAAATATTTTAATCGGCAAAAATATTTTGCATATTTTTTTTTGCTCAAAACAAAAAAAGATGCTCGGATTACTCCGAACACCTTTATTGATGCGACTTTGAGCGCAAATGTTAAAAAGGCTGCGGTATCTCGTTGCCTAATATCAGATTGCCGCCTGTCGACGGCACGAACACATCCGTGTTAGGCGAGTAGTAGCCTGTGACACCGTCGGCATTGCGCTTGCAAGGATACCACGTCACGCCATTGTAAGTGAGTGCCTTCATCCGCACATTCGCGCACGGAGTGACGGCGTTGTTGACCATGTAGCCGAATAGCACGACGTTCTGGTCTGAAGTAAATGTCGCAGCCGTGAATGTTCGCGTCACAGGCGCGTCACCTGTCTTAGTTAACAACCACACATTGCCATTGACACTTATGTTACACCAATCGTCAGGGCGCACGCCGAAGCTGCCAATAGTGCTATTGTAACGGGGCACCACGTAGTTGCTCGCATTGAGCTGCAATGACCAGTCAGCGCCGCTCTTACGCGAGCCGAAGAAGTACGTTGACGCGCCAGGCAAGGCGGTGAACACGAAGTCAAGGGTGAACGTGTCGGTGCTTGACGGCGCGAACGGCATCACTATGTAAGCCGTGCCGTCACTCTCAAGGTAGTCGTAGTAAGTGTAAGGCGCTGGCGTCGGCTGTCCGAGTGTCAGCGGCAGCTTGCTCAGTGTCAGTGTCGCCGTGCCCTTCTGCCACGAGCTCTCCGTCCACACGTAGTCTACTCCGTGAAGATGTATCAGACTGAACGGCTCTATCTGACTATACTCGTAGTTGCTCATCGCTATCTGCGCCTCTATCGTCAGCGGCTCTCTGCATAGTTGCTGAATAGTGGCGTTCTTAACCATTGGCTGGCGGTGCAGCCATACATCGTTGGCATCCGATAGCAACAAGGCATCTTTTGACGGCTGCTCAGTGCCGTCGGGGTTGACGATTAGCGCACGCCTTACCACATCATCTCCGCTTATTACGACATCTCTTTCGGCGACGCAGCTGAACGGCGCCACATATAGCTCCTTGCTATCTTCCAGAATTGCCGCATTGCTCTCATAGTCAACACTTAATATCTGCCTCTCGGTCGTCATGTCATCATCGGCATACTTGATGACATTCGACTTGACGAACTCGCCGAACCTTGGCTTCAATGTCTTGATGCTCATTAACTTGCTTGTCAGGTCTATCGGCTGGAAGTCCGTCCGCAACAAGTCCTCGAACGATATACCGTTCGCATCGGTGTAATACAGCACCTTTCCGCTCACGTTGGCGAGCGTCTTGAGCATATCTAACGCTGTGACATCAGGCAGGTTCGCGCTCTTGTTGATGCTCCACTCCGCAGGCTCGTCATCCACACCGACCTTCACTTCGGCGTAGAACTCGTAAGCACGGAAGCTTGGAAGCCAGTTGTCAATGTATTCGCTGATATAGAACAAGCCGCCATCTGTTGGCTCTATCGCTTCGTAAGACTGACCGCTTGCCAATGCGTAGTCCTCTGGTCTTACAACCATAAAGTAGCAGTCAGATGCAACCTTGAACGAGCGCGACGCCAACTCCTCGCCACTGATTGACGCAGGCGCCGAAGTGTCAGCGACACCGTTGTCTTCATCCCATACTTGAGCGCCGAACTTGCCACTCTCACCGAGCGGAACGGCTTTCCACATCACACGACCGCCAAGATAGTCGTTGTGGTCGTTGTGCAGAATATCCTTGTATTCGGCGTAGTATGGGTCATCCCAGTGCGAAGAACTCAGCTCCTGATAGCTGAATGGCGCGTCCACAACGCCCTCTCTTGGATAGAGTATCAGCAGGAATAGGTCGTCAGGGTAGTCGGCCGCCATTGTAAACGTGCAAGGCTGTAATGTGTGATACACCTGCGCCTTGAAGTACCACTTCCTGCATCCGTTGCCGCCGCTGTAATTATCATCGCCTACCATATTGTGATTGTACTGTTGCGCGCCGTCTCGCCACACCGCGCCTCGGAATGATTTCGCGTAAAGGTCTAACGTCTTGACCTCTATTATGCCGTCAAGCTTGCCCTCCACGCCTATCTCATTGCTTAGGTCGGTCGCCAACGTGTCTAATGACGGCGTCGCTGGCGCGCTATCAAGGCGCGAGCCGTAGAACCTTGCATTTTCTTTCCTGTCGCTGAAACCCTTCTTATATATGCGCAAGTCCTCCGCCACTGCTGGCAGGGCGAACGGCACTTGCAGCTCGTTCAGCACGTCAACAAGCAGCGGACGGAAGCACCACGACGGCTGTATCTGCACTATCTGCAGGTTGCCGTCATTGTCTGCAACCTGCGTTCGTGTCTGCAACACTCTCAAGACCTTAAGACCGCTGTACTCCGCGATATTGGCGTTCTCGACCGTCTTAGGCACTACCATAAATGCATCGGGCAATATCTCTCCGACCTTGCCAGCGTCTTTCAGCCGTTTCAGCGCCGTCAGCTCGCCAACGACGAGCGTCACGTTGTAGCCGCCTTTCTGCGCTTGTGTCACATAGGCATAGCCTTTCTTAACCAACAATCCGTCACGATACTCGGCATCGAACAATCGGCGAAAGCCTTGACCCACATACTGCGGCAGTCGGCACAGCTCGAACACAGTGTCGTTGACCGCCGTCGCTGGCAGCGTGAACGTCAACGACCGCTCACACTGCGCCTTGTCGAACGCAAACAAGATGTTTGTGTTCTTCCACGCAATCGATGTTCCGCGCGGAACATCCACCGCTACTCCGTTGCAATATAGTTCTATCATAAACCTTTAGATTGAATCCAACTTAAACGCGTCGGTAGTTCTATACTTAACCTTTATCTCGAATGTCGCATCGCTCTCCGAACCGTCAGGAATTGTTATTGACTTGGTCAACACCTCAACCGTCTTGCTCGTCGAATCGTTGAAGCTCTCAGCCGCGACCGCCACGAAGTCACTCGTCAGCAAGTCGCTGTACCACCACATATCATAGGCGGTTAAATGTTCAACTTTTAACGAAAATTCTTCTTCCTCGCCAGCATAGCCGCGATAGAAGGACTGCGGTGTTTGAGCCGCGCCTGCGAAAGCGCGCGAATCTTCCAGCGTGACCCTGTCTACCTGCGAATGAATCGCCTTGCACCTGTCCATCAGCACGCGCTTGTAGCCGCCGCTGCGGCTGCGCCAGCGAATAACGACACGCTCCTCATCGCACTGCTGACGCTTGACACGCACCCTCTGCACAATAGTATCAACACCATTGTATGTTTGAACTATTTGCAACTCGTTGTTCGCTCCGCTGATACTTGCGTTCGTGACCGCTCCGACAGTGAGCGCTACATTGCCACTCACGTCACCACGCAATGACCACGTGCCGACCTCTCCGCTCGGTATCAGGATAGGCGCTTCGAAGCCGTAAGGCGTTGTCAGCTCATTGCCGTAGATGACCGACGGCAGGAGCTGGAAGCCATCCTCTCGGTCTGCCACCATCCACTCTCTCTCAGGATTGGCGCGACCTTGTGTGCTGTAAGTCACTTGCAGGTCGTAGTCTTGGTCTGAGCCGTTGAGCCTCAGCCAGAAAGAGCCGCTTATCTTGCCGTCGCCCGTGCCGTAAGCCTCGCGCCTTAGATATTCGCTCACGTCTATCTTCGTCTGCCTGCCGAAGAATGAATACACAGCTATCGCGTCACCGCCTCGTATCGCCGACAATATCACGCCATCGGCATTGATGCCGACGTTAAGCACAACTATCATCACGTTGCTGTCTGCGAGCCAACAAGCCTCGTCGAAGGCGTAGGCGGTCATTCCTGCATTAGTTAATGTTCTCATAAGTCTTTGTTTATTAAGAAGTTACGGAGAATGTTCCGCGCGGAACACTCTCCACAAAGATAATCATATTCTTGATAATTCGTCAACAGTAGCCACATTGTCCTCGAACGTGGTGAACTCCTTGTAGTCAAGTACAGGCGCTGGCAGTTCGGACACACCGACCGCCACGGCCGCCGCCATTCGCTCGTAGTCGAAGCTCTCGGACATACCGACGTTCGCCACCTCAAATAACTTCTTCTGCTGCGCTGGATTAAGCACCATCTCGCCGCCACTCAACGACGCGCGAACGCTGTCCTTTGCGTCGTAAGTGCCTGGCACGATGCCGCCTGTTGCGAACTTCGCACTCTCGACCTGCTTAATCGCCGTCACCATATTAGTGGTGATTGCCGCGATTGTTGTCGCCATTGCCGCCAAGTTGCCAGGGAAAGGAATATCCTGCGATTGCGCGATACCAGTTGCAAGCGCGACACCGCTCTCCATCATCACCTTGCCAACGTTGAGTATCTTCGCCGCTTTAGCCGCTTCCTCGTTGTCCTCGCCGAACGCCATAAGAGCATCGCCGAGACCGCCGAGCAAGTCAGCCTGCGCCTTCATCTGCGTCTGCGCCGCCTTCAACCGCGCCGCATTGCCTTTCTTCTCGATGTCTGTCAGCGCATCTTCGTGCGCTTGCTTCGCTTCTTCCTCAAGTGCGGCGTACTTGTCGCGGATTGCCTGCTTCTCGGCTTCCGTGAGGTCAAGATTGTCGAGCTCTTGCTGCACTTGCAACTGCATCAAAGCCAGTTGCGTCTGAAACCTTTCCTCTTCGAGCGCTATCTCTTCCTCCTCAGTCTCAGCCGAACGAGCCGCTATCGCATCCTTGCGCGCGTTGAGAATGAACTCCTGCTCCTCGACTGCTCTATCTGCCGCCGCTTGCTTCTTCGCCTCGAACGCATCGGCTTCCATCTGCTCTAACTGCGCGTCTAACTCCTGCTGCTTCTGAATGATTATTTGGTTTAATATCTCACGGCTTTCCGCTGTCAGTGTCTTGTCTGTCTCATACTTGACCTTTAACGCATCTATCTCTCTGTTGCCTGCCGCCATTCGCTCTTGTAGCGCCTTGTCATCAGCATCCTTGATAGCCGCGATACGCATATCCTCGGCTTGCTTCTGCAACTCTGCCAAAGTGTCAGCCTCTGCCTTGGCTTGCGCCGCCGCTTCCTTAGCCGCCTGCTCCTCGGCTCTCTTGCGCTCCTCTCTTCTTCGCTTAGCCTCTTCATTGCGCCTCTTAGCCTCATCAGCCGCCGCCTTAGCCTTTGCCGCCTCCTCTTTCGCTATCTCGTCTTGCGCGCTCCTTAGCTGCGCTTGCAGTCGCCTTGTGCCTGTGTAGTAAGCTTCTTCGGCTTGATACATCGCGGCTCTCGCAGCCGCTATCTTGTTCTTCATGTCATCGGACGTGTCGGCATTCTGCCTTGCCTCTTCCTCAAGTAGTCGCAGACGCTCAGCCTTTATCTTCTTCTCATCCTCAAGGTTCTTCGCTTCAAGGTTGATTGCCTCCTGCATCTTCTTCACTCGCACACTTGGGTCGCCAGCGGCAGCCGCCTCATCGCGCAACTTCGCAATATCTCTGTTGCGCTTCGCCGACTCCTGCGTGTATTGCCGCTCGGTCTCTTGCAGATTGTCCTGCGCCACGACTAACTTGTCAGCCGCCGCCGCCGCTTCCTCGTAGCCTGGAATTAGGCTCGCGATTGCCACGACCGCCTGTGACGCGACCTGCACCACATTGCCTATCGCGACGGCAAGCACCTCGAACGCCTTGTTGACTACATCAAGAATAGGCTGAAACGCGCTGAACGCACGTTGCAGAGCCGTCATCGCGTCGTCGTTCTTCTTGAACGCCTCAACGACCTTAGTTACAACAAGAACGATTGCAGAAAGAACAGCCGTTATCACGGCTATAGGAGGAGTGATGAACGCCTTGCCGAAAGTGGTTACGCTTTTACCCAAATTTGAAAACGCCTTGCCGCCGTTCGTCGACATCTGCTCCATTGACGTGCCTAACTTGCCGAGCACGCCGTTCATCTTGTCGAAGCCAGGGATGATGCTTGTAATTGTCTTAGGGTAGTTGCCGACATTACGCTGATGCCTGTTCGTGGCTTCCTCAAGTTGCTGTATAGCCTCAGACTGCTCGCGTATCTGGTCGCGGAATGCCTGTCCTGCCGCCGTGTCACGCATCGACGCGTCAAGGCTGTCGTATGCCTTAGTCAAGTCATTGAGCCTCTGCCTCTGTCCGTTCAGCGTGTCTGCGTACGACTTGCTGTCCTCTGTCAGTATCTTCTGTTGCGCTACAAGCCCCTTCTGTTCCTTCGTCAGCGCCGACATCTCATCCTTGACCGCCGCCATTGACTGCTCGTACTCGACAGAGGTTATATCGCCGTTCTTGAGCTGCTCGTTCAGGAGCTTCTGCTCAGCCTTGCACTTGACTATCGCAGCCGTCACGTCATTAAGCTGCTTGGCGACGTCGCCTGCGTTAAGTCCGATATTGATTAATACTTCTGCATCCATATTGTTTGATTTTAGCCGTTAAATCTTTGATTTCTGCCGTTAAAATATTCGTTTGGTACATCTTTACCGCCCTAATGAATTTAGTTCCTTAAATCGCAAATTTTGCCGTTTTGCTATTTAACAAATCAGCAAATATATTTTTGAATTGTTAAAAAATATAGGTTATTTATTTGTCGGTCAGTGTTTTATCGTGTTAAAATACGAAAATATTCGCTCGCTTTCCAAAACTTCCAATGTGTGTATGTGTGTATATGTGTATATATGTATTAATATTTATATTTTTATATTTATAGATATATATTACTGAATTTCAATAAGTTAGCTTATATTTTTTAACATTTGATTTTATATTTCTATATAAAAAATATATTTTTTCAGCTGTGAATTTTATTCGTAATCTCTTGATTTACAAAACCTTGAAAGGTTTGCGCCACTTTCTTCCGCAAGTCAGTGATGACACCCGAATAGACGTCAATCGGCGACGAGTGCCTCTGCGTGCCACGCTCGGCGATGTTACGCGCGATAATCGTTGCAATCGCCCATCTGTGGCTCTCGCTCTCAACTTGGAAGCCCTTGTCGCGTGTCCACTGAACAAGTATCGCCTTGATGCCCTTTGGCACGTTGCCACCGCCACGTCCGACCTCTAATGTGGCAAGTGGAGCGGTGCGCTCGCTTGTGCCGCCAATGACTATCTGCATATTGTCGCCGTTGTCAACGACACGCAGGCTGTCAGATGTGCGGCCGCTGGCGTTCACGCCTTGATTAGCAAGGTTAGCCTTGATGTCAGTGACCGCATCGTTCAGCAGGTGCAATATCTGTTCGTGTATGCTTTCCATATAGTTGCAATTTTATTCAATAGTCAAGAAAATACTGTCCGCTTTCGCAATGATTGCATACAAGCGCCTGAATGTGTCCTTACTGTTAGTCACCATACCCTTGACAGTATTGTAACCAACCAATATGCAACCGCTCGAATCCTCCGCCGTGTTGCCGCAGTGTATCAGCACGCCGTCGAACCCCTTGACACCTTGCAGACGTGGCACTCGACCGCCGCAAACATCCTTGTAGAATGATTGAGAGCCGAAGCGTGGCGACACCGTGCGCATATCGACAGCATATTTGCCGTAAGGTATAGCCGTTTGATGTTTAACCTTTTTTGCAACGATAACCGCCTCGTTCATCGTGCTTGATAACCCTCTGTCAGTATCTTCAATCGTGTCGCAGAAATACTTGCCGTCAATGTACAGCCTGCCGATTGTGTAAGTCGGCTTCTTGGCTATTCGTTTGAGTTTCAGTTCCATATTAAACAAACTTTTTAATGATGATTGATAAGAAAGTGGAATAGAACGCCACCATTTCAAGCCAGAACGTGCGACTTGATTTCAGTGTTTTTGTAACTATTCCTATTATGATGGTTATAATCGCAATAGTTGGCAATTCCCAATATTGTTTATTCAAAATCTGCCACAACAACGCAAACACTGCGCAGATGATAGCGAACGCCTCGTGCCACCTTGCATCAGCGCCCTTGAACATCGGAGCAGCACCTACAAGGAGCAAGCCAGCACAGGCGAGGAACGCGCTGAACGCGAGCGCATCGTCCGACACGCTCAGCCACAGCGGTGCAATCAAGAACACCGTCAGCCACAGTGCCGCCGTGAAGATGTAGCCTTTCGGCTTGCCGCCGTACTTGTAAAATGTGTCACTCAGTGACTTAGGCACTCCGAACTTAACGACTGCCACAATGACGTAGGCCGTGAACAACAATAAACCGATAAAAAACGCAATAGTCATAATTTAAACTTTTTTAAAGATTGAAATCAAAGCAAGAACAACACCAAGCACAATGGCAATGACAAAGCCGATGCCGACTAATAATAGTTTGTTCTTTAACGGATAAGGCTTTTCCTTGACTACCTCCTGTATGACTGGCACTTGTGCCACGTCCTTGATTGTGTCAACTCTCTCGGTCACTCTGTCACGATAGCGCAGCTTGAACTTCTCGACAAAGACGGTATCGCCTTTAGTTTGAATGACAACAGAATCACGCTCAGTGAGCCTCAACGTGTCACGCACCTGCTGAACGTGGATGCTGTCGTGCCGCTCCACCACCGTCACCACCTTACGGCTGCAAGACGGAAGAATGAGTATCAGTGCCACGAATACCGCGATGATAACACAATCAAATAGTATCTCTTTCGTTTGTTTTTTCATTGATATTTTGTTTGAAATCAGTTAAATCTATATCTAAGTGCCTCTCGGCTTTATCAATCATAATCTTCTGCAATGCCTTCGCCCACACAGCCTCACGGCCGCCGCTCGACATATTCTCAAGTATGCTCCATATCTGCCAGAAGCATATCACTCCTGCCGTTATCTGTGGCAAATGGAAGTTACTGCCCTCGAAAATGTAAAGTTGAACGAAATGCGCAATCAACAACGCCACAGGAATAACGATTGACATCTCAATGACCGCCTTGCCGAACTTGTCGGAGCGGAACTTACCGCTCGACTTGCCTTGCTGTCGCAGTCTGCAAGCAAGCCGCCACGATGTGATGCAGTCGATGATTACCAGCACGAAGCACAGCACCGCCAGCGGTGCGATAGTTAGAAATGCGTTGCAAATCAAAGCAGTTATGAAACTGCCGAAATACTTGATAGAGAAAGCCGTTTCGTTCATTTTAGAATAGTTAGATTGTTAATTGTTGTTCAAATATACTAATTTAAAACGATTGCCAAATGAATGACAATCGTTTTTTTATCTAACCGTTGCTTTCTTCATCATCAAGACCGCACGCGCCCACGCCGTAAAGTTCCTCAAGCGTCACGTTGACCGCAAAGCCAGTGAGGTGAGCGTCGAACTGCTCATACACTCTGTTGCTCTGAATCTCTCCGACCACACGCACAACATCGTTCAACCTTAAACTATGCAGAAACTTATACGCGCGTGTCTTACACTGCTGAATAGTCTGCTCGTTGGCGTAGCTTGACATATCAAGGTCGCCCTTGTCAACGAAGAAGATGCCGAGCCTTACACGCTCGTGATAGTTGCCGTTGACATCTGCAACCGTTCCACTTTCAATCAAATACGCAAAGGCGCACGGCAGCGGCTGCGTGTCTAACATCACATTAAGGTCGCCGCCTGTGTAGTACAATAGTTCCAGATTAGTGCTATTGTAAACGGCTTGCTTGACCGCTTCAATGATACTTGCCATAATAGTTTGATATTAAATTATTTTCGTTTCGTTTTCATCGCTCTCTCGGTTATCTTAGCCAGATTGCGCTGATACATCGCCTTGTTGTACGAGCCTGTGCGAGCAAGGAGATACTCCTGCACCGTCAGCGTGTCCGCAGCGTTGAATGATTGCAAATGAAAGTATTCTTGGCAGAAAGTGTACACGCTCTCCTCGAACGTCAGATGCACAAGTCCGCTCTGCGCTTGCTTGCTCTCAGCCGTGTCCGGAATGACCAGCTTCTCCAACAATTCGGTTAATTGTGTAACGAACTCCGAGAAACGCAGACACCACACATATTGCAGTGCTGTCACTTCGTTGTCTTTTGTCTCTTTGGTTACGTTTATAACTGAAAAATCACCATACACGCAACCGAAGAAGTCCTTGAGTTTCAGTTGCCACATCACACCGAGCTCGCGTTCGGCAATGTCCATCAGCGCCGACTGCTGCTCCTTGTCAACAAGTGACCATATCGGAGCGAGCCTCTTCCACTTTGTCCTTGCCGTTATCTTCATTTAGTTTCCTTTGGAACTTTTACGAAATACTTCAAAGGGAAACCATCCGCAATCCATTTCTCGGCATTCTCCTTAGTCAACGTGTCCGCGCAGATATGCCAGCCGTGATATGTCACGTTCAGCCCCTCGCGCAGCTGGTAGCCGTCAACCGCTCCGCTCTTCGTTGGCTTGCTTTCTTTCAGATATGCGTATATCTTGCAGGCTTGCTCGATGTAGCACTCGTTGCAGTGTCCTCTCGGCTTGAAATCAATTCCATATTTAACCGATAATTCACGGATGATGCGCTTATCTTCACGACGAAGTGACACCATCCGCTCGGCGATGTTCTTCAAGATGTCCTCGTCCGTGACCTCTGGTATCATGCCGACCGCGTCGATGTATTCTTCCTCGACTTCTTCCTCTTTCGTTTCATCTGTAACCTCAGAAGTAGCATCGATGTCGATTTCCTTTTCAACGATTTCGTCCTTAACGATTTCTTTCTTAGTTTCTTCCATAACTGTTAAATATTAGTTTGTTTGCGCCAAATATAAAAAAAACGCTCCGTATTTAAAAACACGGAGCGAAAAACACGGAACAATAATCGCAGGGAAAGTATGAGAAAACCTGCGAAAAAATGAGCAAAGCAATAGTAATAAATTAGGCGTGTTTTTATAGAATTACATATCCATTGCAAATATAACAAAATCGGCACGATTACAAGAATAACCGCGCCGATTTAACTAAATTAAATTTAAAACAAACAATAAACCTTACTTAAAAACACGCTATCAAAGATAAACAAAAAAGCACGATTACAAATATAATCGTGCCGTTTTTAACATCTAAAAATTTGGTAGAGATTTTAGAAGTCATTTATCTACACTGCAAAGATAAACAAAAACCGCCACATTGCTGCGGCGGTTTGAAAATTTAACGTTTTTAACGTTAGAAACTGTCTGCCATGAGCGCGTCGAACGCGGTCTTGGTGGTATCGTAGTCAGTGTCGAAG
>RHMF01000207.1_pt1 | contig 24280 bp, 19 predicted proteins | sample 5365151 | NCBI WGS metagenome assembly RHMF01 (sample SAMN10266501, study PRJNA497801) | feces metagenome | isolation source: feces | host: Bos taurus | place: China: Prairie of Fairy Mountain | collected 2017-08-14 | reverse complement strand
GCCTCTTCCCGATGCGGTTATGCGGCCGGGTTCTATTGTGGAGTTTTTAAGCAATGCTTTTACTATTGCAGTGGCACGCATTACGCTTAGGTCCCAATTATCTTTTACCTCGCTTTTGCCGCGATAGGCCACGTTGTCGGTATGTCCTTCTACCATTACGTTGATATCGGTGTTTTCTTCCAGTATTTTCGATAGTTCGGTTATGGCTTTCATACCTTCGGCCGATACTGTCCAACTACCCGATGCAAACAATAATTTGTCTTCCATCGAAACATATACTTTACCATCTTTTACTTCTATCTTCAAGCCTTTGTTTTCGAAACCTACCAATGCATTGGCTACTTTTTGGCGTATTTCGTTTATGGCTCTTTCTTTTTCTTCGAGGGCTTTTTTCAGTTCTTGTTCTTTTTCTTCAAGTTTGCGGGTAAGGTCGTCCATGCGTTCTTTACGTTCTTCGTATTCTTTTTGTAGCACTTCCAAACGGCTTTCTTTTTCGTTAAGTTCTTTTTCACGCTCTTCGAGCAATAGGCGTGTCGAGTTCAAGTCGTTGTTTTTGCCTGTAAGTTGTGCCATGTATGCCGCTGTTGTTTCTTCGTATTTCTTTTTGGCTGCGGCATATTCGGCTGATAGTTGTTGTAGTTCGTCGTTAAGACGTTCTATATTCTTTTCGGCATTGCTTATCGAGCCTTTTAGTTGTTTGTTTTGTTCCATTAAGCGTTTGTTTTCGCTGTTGGCAGCCGACAATTCATCTTTGGTTATCGAGTATTGTTTGTTCAATCTGTCGTTTTTCGATTCCAATGCTGCGTATTTTTCCATCGATACACACGATGTCATTACTATCGACAATACTGTTATTCCTATTAATATCTTCTTCATTGTAGTATGGTATTTAATTGTTTTTGTTTATTATGTATTTGCTATTGACGTGTTATTGGTTTATTTCTGTCATCATTGGACAGTGGTCGGAGTGTTTGGCATCGGGCAGTATTACCGATCTTACGAGGCGTTCGCACAGTGGGTCGGCGGCCATTATATAGTCTATGCGCCAACCTTTGTTGTTGGCTCTTGCATTAAATCTATAGCTCCACCATGTGTAGTTGTGTGGTTGTGGGTTAAAGAATCTGAAAGTGTCTATGAATCCCGACTTTATAAAACCATCTATCCATTCTCTTTCTTCGGGTAGGAATCCCGAGTTGTTGGCATTGCGCACTGGGTCGTGGATGTCGATGGCTTCGTGGCAGATATTAAAATCGCCACATATAACAAGGTTTGGGCGTTCGCGCTTTAGGTCGTTGATGTAATTTTGAAAGTCGTCGAGCCATTTCATTTTAAAGTCTTGGCGTTCATCGCCGCTTGTGCCGCTTGGATGATATACGCTGATAACGGACAAGTCGCCAAAGTCGGCACGCAAAAAACGTCCTTCTCTGTCATATTCGGGTATACCTATACCTACCTGTACATTGTCGGGTATTTGTTTGCAAAGTATTGCCACTCCGCTATATCCTTTCTTTTCGGCCGAATGCATATATGTGTGATATCCGGCTATCGAAAAGTCCATTACCGGTATTTGTTCGGGTTGTGCTTTGGTTTCTTGCAAGCATAGCACATCGGGCGAAGTGGCTGTAAGCCATTCCATAAAACCTTTGCCCATGGCTGCTCGTATGCCGTTGACATTGTAGGTTGCTATTTTCATCTTTTGTACCTTGTTTTGTTTTTGTTGAGACCTAAAACGTAGAACTTCGTTTTTTATTGTAGGCAACTTCTAAAAATTGCTTTGCAAGTGATTTACGGAATTTTCTTGAGAAGACTTCTACTTTCTTTTGATTGAGCATAGCGGGCTATACGATTGAAAAAGAAATAGAAAGATTCCAAGAAAAAATGTAAACCACGCAAAAGTTTCAAAGAACACTCTTTGGTTTATCCGAAACGTGGAATTTTTAGAAGTTGCCTATAGGCTCGTGGCATGTTTCTTTGACAAATGTGAGCAATAAAGAATAGAATTGTGCGTTATTCAACAATATTCAACAAATTATATATATAATGAAGAAGATATTATATTGGTTGCTGACAAATTTTTCGTTGGTATACAAAGTGTTGGCAGTGTTGGTAGTGTCGCTTTTGATATTGTTGGTGTTCCCCAATCAAAAAAAGTCGGACTATGATTTTGTTGCCGGTGGTTTTTGGAATAACGAAGATTTGTATGCCCCTTTCGATTTTGCTGTACAAAAGTCACAAGAAGAGATAGATAGGGATATAGCTACTGCAAAGAGTGATGCTCTGTTGTTTTTTTATTTTGATTCCGTAGTTTGCGACAAGGTCGAAAATCAACTGCTGAATATGGAGTGGCATCTTACCAACTATCAGCGTAATGAACTTTTGCGTGTGGTAAATCAGATATATTCTCGCGGCTATTTGCAGGAGCCGGATAAAATGGATATAAACCGAACTATAATCCTTCTTAGGGGCAATGTGGGTACCACACGTGGTTATGCCGATTTCTACAACAGGGCTCAAATCAACGATTTATTGAACGAACGACTTGTAGGTTTCAGCAATTCCGATTCGTTGAGGGTGTTCTTGTTGAATAATCTGTTGCAGCCAAATATAGTTTTTGACGATATAAGAACAAAGTTGGAAGAAGATTCGAGGGTGTCTCAAATATCTTCGGCTTCGGGTATGGTGTCGATGGGGCAGCTTATAGTGTCGAAGGGTGAGTATATAACTCCCGAAAAGGCTAATGTGCTTAGGTCGTTGGAGAGCGAGAAAAAGACACGCTTTGATATCAACTATTCCGAAATGAACCGAAATATAGGTCTGTATTTGTTGATAATAATAGCCTTTACGGCATTGTTTTTGTTTTTGGCTCTTATCAAACATCCTTTGCTTTCCGATAATAAAAAGGTAACCTTTGTGCTGTTTATTATATTTATGATGTCTTTTATGGTGGCTATGTTGCTGCGTATCAATCCCGATTGGGTAATGTTGGCACCCTTGTGTCTTGCTCCGATATTGGTGAGGGTGTTTTTCGATATGAGGGTGGCGTTGTATATACATTTGGTTATCATTATCATCATAGCGTCGTTTGTGCCAAACAGCTTCGAGTTTATTTTTTATCAGCTTATAGCCGGTATGATGAGTATAATAAGCGTGAAGAATTTCGAACATAGAAGTAACTTCTTTGTGGTTAGTTTGATAGTATTTCTTACCTATTCGGCTATATATGTCGCCGGTGTTTTAAGTCAAGATACTACATTGGAAAATATACATATCGACAGATTTGTGATATTTTTCTGCAACGCTTTGTTGTTGCTTATGGCGTTCCCCTTCACTTATCTGTTCGAAAAGATATTCGGCTTTGTGTCGGTGCTTACATTACTCGAAATATCGAGTACCAATACTAAGGCTTTGCGAGATTTATCTAACAAAGCACCCGGCACTTTTCAGCATTCGGTGCAGGTGGCCAATATTGCCGAAGATATGATAAACGAAATAGGGGGTAATTCGCTTTTGGCACGTGTGGGTGCCTTGTATCACGACATCGGAAAGATGTATGCACCATTGTATTTCACCGAAAATCAGACTTCGGGATTCAATCCACATGCCGAATTGGAGAGCGAAGACAGTGCATCGGTTATTATATCGCACGTTAGAAACGGAGTGGAGATGGCCAAGAAATATCATTTGCCCGAAAGTGTTATCGATTTCATACGTACACACCATGGTACTACAAAAACGGGCTATTTCTATAATCGTTATCTTATGGAACATCCCGGCGAACCTGTTGATGAGGCATTGTTTGCCTACAACGGCCCGAAGCCTTATTCGAGAGAAACGGCGGTGGTAATGCTTGTAGACTCGGTAGAAGCGGCTGTGAGAAGTTTGAAGAATCACGATAAGGAGTCGATAAGCGACTTGATAGACAGAATAGTGGAAGGCAAGATACGCGATAATCAGTTTTCTAATTGTAACATTACTTTTAGAGATATCGACACCATAAAGCGTATACTTAAAGATAAAATGTTGAGTATATACCATGTAAGGATTGCTTATCCTGTGGTGGATGCTTCGAAAAGAAAATAGTAATACATATATAATATATACTGCTGATGAAAAAAGATAATTTGTTTGGATATACATTGACCGATTTACAACGTGTTTGTGAAAATGAAAAGTTTCCTAAGTTTACGGCCAAGCAGATGGCCGATTGGTTGTATAAAAAACGTTGTTCGAGTATCGACGACATGACCAATCTTTCGCTTAAGATACGTTCGCGTCTTAATGAATTATATGTGTTGGAAAAGAGAGAACCTGTTCATTCGCAGACATCTGTCGATGGTACAAAGAAGTATCTTTTTTTGGTTGGAGAGAATCATTATATCGAGAGTGTTTATATACCGGACAAAGATCGTGCCACCTTGTGCATATCATCGCAGATAGGTTGTAAGATGGGCTGCAAGTTTTGTGTTACCGGCAAGCAGGGCTTTAAGGGTAATCTTACAGCAGCCGAAATATTGAATCAGATATTCAGTATACCCGAAAGTCAGTCGTTGACCAATATAGTATATATGGGAATGGGCGAGCCTTTCGACAATTTCGATGCGGTGCTTCAAAGTATTCAGGTGCTTACTTCGGAATGGGGTGTGGCAATGAGTCCGAGACGTATTACTGTGTCTACTGTGGGGGTGATACCGGGTATAAGGGAGTTTATGGAAAAAACAGAGTGCCACTTAGCTGTAAGTCTTCATGCACCCACAGGCGACAAACGTTCACAAATAATGCCTATGCAGAAGCCTTATCCGCATAGCGAGATAGTGCGACTACTTAGAAAATACGATTGGAGCGGACAACGTAGATTGTCGTTCGAATATATAGTATTTAAGGATTTCAATGATGGTGAGGAGAACGCCAGAAAACTTGTAAACCTATTGCATCATTTAAAATGTAGGGTTAATCTTATCAGATTCCATGTTTCGGAAGGTGTGCCATTGGAAGGTGTGGATATGGATGAGATGATAGCATTTAGAGATTATCTGTCAAACGAGGGTATTATATGCACCATAAGGGCTTCGCGAGGTGAGGATATAATGGCAGCATGCGGATTGTTGGCAGGTAAGAAAGAATAACGGAAACGACTGTAAATTTCCCTCACGACGTTGTTGAATTTCCCTCACGACGTTTTGTCAAAATCCTCGTGATGTACGAATAGCTACATCACGAGGATTTTTTATTCATACCTATGGCTTTGCCGAGGAATAAAACAGCGATGGTGTGGCAATGGGTGAGAACGTGAAATTTTTAGAAGTTGTCGTTAATAATAGAGACCTCCGAGTTGTTAAATTTAGCGCTTAATTGCGATGTGAAATTATGTTGTCAATTATTTGTGAAAAAAATCTCGAGAAGAGTAAAAAATACACCTTCGAAAAGAAAAAAATGCAATTATCTGTAGATTTTTTGTGTTTGTGCGAAATATTTAGATTTTATTCTAACAATAAAATGTGTATAAGTGGAACGGCATAAAATTGTCTTCTTTTTATCTTTATATATTGTTGGTATATAGTGTATTTAAGCTATCGAGTGTGATTTTTGAGTGTTTGTATATTGTTAATTATCAATAAGATGTTCTAATGTTTTGATGTATAGATAATTGTGCTTTCGCTATCTTTGTATACCTTTGATTATTAATTCTGTGGGTTGTTTTGAAAGAAAAAATGCACGAAAAAGTAAGAAAATAGGAAATAAATTTTTTTTATTGAAAAAAAAGTATTATATTCCGCCGCTTTGGGTGTGTTTTTGATTATTTGTTTATTTATCAGAGTGTTGTTGAAAAATGGTATAAGAGGAATGTTAAATAGTGGAATTTTATTACAGAAAAAAAATGAATTATGCAAATTTTTTTTCAAACATTCAATTGTTTTTTTCTTTATAAATTTGCAAACGAAAACGAGAAAACGGAAATATATCATAAATCACTAAAATATAGATATTACTATAAAAATGATGGCTAATAAAGATTGCAAAATAGTTTGGAATAAATGTCTTGAGGTTATACGAGATATATTGCAAAGCGAACAGTTGTTTAATACATGGTTTAAACCTATTGTTCCATTGCAATTGGAGAATAATGTTTTGACTATCCAAGTGCCTAGTCATTACTTCTATGAATATTTGGAAGAACATTATATCGACCTCTTGAGAAAGACCATACGTCGTGAGTTGGGGAATGCTGCTCAATTGCGTTACACTATCTTGATGGAGCGTACTATCGGAGGTGGAAGTAGTGTAGTGTTGCCTTCTGCAGGATACAAAGCCGTACATAATATGCCAAAGGATATGCCAATCAATATTAATTCCGAAAATGCTAAGGATTTTCCTAATCCTTTTACTATACCGGGTATTCAAAAGGTAAGAATACATTCGCAACTAAATGGTAATTACACCTTAGAAAACTTTGTGGAAGGTGAATGTAATCGTTTGGCACGTTCTGCAGGATATGCTATAGCCGAAAATCCGGGCCGTACCAGCTTTAATCCTCTATTGATATATGGTAATGCAGGTTTGGGTAAAACCCACTTGGCACACGCTATTGGTATAAAAACCAAAGAGAAATTCCCCGATAAGACTGTGTTGTATGTTACCTCTGAACAGTTTTCGCAACAGTTTCGTGATGCCTCTACTAATCAAACAGTAAACGATTTTATGCACTTCTATGAAATGATAGACGTGCTTATAGTAGATGATATTCACTTCTGGGAAAACAGAGTGCCACGCACTCAGGAAGCGTTCTTCCATATATTCAATTATTTGCACCAAAGAGGTAAACAGATTATCATCACCACCGATAAGGCTCCTGCCGACTTGGCCGGATTGGAATCGAGATTGATATCGCGTTTGAAATGGGGATTGTCGGCCGATATCCAAGCACCAAACGTAGAAACACGTATGGCTATACTTCGCCAAAAATTGGCCAACGACGGTGTGGAAATGCCTCACGAAGTAATAGAATATATAGCATACAATATCAATACCAACGTTCGTGAATTGGAAGGCGCATTAATATCATTGATGGCTCAGTCGTCGTTGAACAAAAAACAGATAACTCTCGATTTGGCTAAACAGATGATAGACAAATTTGTGAAGAATACTGCACGCGAGATAACCATCGATTATATACAAAAGGTGATATGCGACTACTTTGGTCTTCCTATCGAAAGTATACAATCGCACACTCGTAAGCGCGAAATAGTTCAAGCACGTCAGTTGGCTATGTATTTCGCCAAAAAGATGACAAAGGCATCGTTGGCTATAATAGGTTTGCAATGCGGAAACAAAGACCATGCAACGGTATTGCATGCTTGTAAAACCGTTTCTAACTTGGCCGAAACCGACAAGCAATTCCGCTTTTGGGTAGAAGAGTTGGAAAAGAAGTTTAACCAGTAAAATACATTTATTTTTTCATAATATTGTTATTGTACCTTTACCTCTTGTAATAATAGAGGTAAAGGTTTTTTTAAAGGCAACTTCTAAAAATTGCTTTGCAAGTGATTTGTGGAATTTTCTTGAAAAAATTTTTACTTTCTTTTGATTGAGCATAGCGGGCTATGCGATTGAAAAAGAAATAGAAAGATTTCAAGAAAAAACACAAAGCAGGCAAAAGTTTTAAAGAATATTTTTCTAATTATCCAAAACGTGGAATTTTTAGAAGTTGCCTAAACATAAAACTTAATACTGTAGAATTATGAAAGTATCATTTAAACCGGGGACAATGATATATCCCTTACCTGCCGTTATGGTAAGCTGTGGCAACAGTCTCGAAAATTATAATATAATAACTGTGGCATGGACGGGCACTATATGCACCGATCCTCCTATGTGTTATGTGTCGATACGCAAAGAGCGTCATTCGCACAAACTGATAAAAGAAACAGGCGAATTTGTTATAAACATCACTACCGAGGCGTTGGCAAAGGCTACCGATTGGTGTGGCGTAAGGTCGGGACGCAACTACAATAAGTTTAAAGAAATGCATCTTACCCCGCAGCAAGGTCAGGTGGTAAAAGCACCTCTTATTGCCGAATCGCCACTGAATATAGAGTGTAGGGTTGTAGAGGTAAAAGAATTGGGCTCGCACGATATGTTTATAGCCGAAGTGGTGGCCGTAAATGCCGAAGAAAAACTTATAGATAAGTCTACGGGTGCATTTCAGTTGAATCACGCAGAGCCGTTGGCTTACTCGCATGGCAAATATTATGGCTTGGGCGAGAAGATAGGATCCTTTGGATTCTCGGTGGCTAAGAGAAAGAAGTAAACGGACAACGGACAACGGACAACGGACAACGGACAACAGACAACGGACAACAAGTCAATTAGTGGTGCGGTAGCCACTTGTGGTCTCGTGGTCTCGTACTCTGCGAAGCTTTCAAAACTCATACTATCAGATGGTTGTAATTCTAATTGCTGATTTGGAATTTTGTGGCGAAGGATGTTGGATAATATAATTGCTTGATTGATAGTGTGTATTCTATTGTTTGTTATAACTGAGTGAGGTTTAAATATCATGCTATCAAGATGTTGATGTTGATGCGGTGGCTTTTTGGATGCTTTGAATGCTTAACAACGGTCAGGGACGGTGTATTTGCCCTTTTCGGAAGCCTGTTTTATGTCTTACATATCATACTTGCAGATATTTACGGCTATGATACGAGATGTAAATAATGATGTTTGAATAGAAATAATACTATTGCTTATATGATATACATACATATCCCTTTTTGTAAACAACGGTGCATATATTGTGCGTTCTACTCGTTGGCTACCGGTGCCGACAAGCAGAAATATGTAGATGCTTTGTGTAAAGAGTTGGAAATAAGGAAAGATTATCTCCCCGACAGGAAGATAAAGACTGTGTATATGGGTGGTGGCACTCCTTCCATACTTACTCCGGAGCAGTTGGCTATGATATATGATGCCTTGCAGCGACATTATGACGTTTCCGATGTGGAGGAGTTTACAATTGAGGCCAACCCGGAGCAGTTGACGGTGGATTATCTTCATGCTTTGAGGCAGTTAGGTTTTATAAACAGGATAAGTATGGGTGTGCAAACCTTCGACGATGACAAACTGAAGATGCTCAACCGCAGGCATACTTCGGCTATGGCAATAGAGGCAGTGCGTAATGCACAACAAATAGGATTCGACAATATAAGCGTAGATCTTATATATGGCATACCGGGTATGACCCTGCAACAATGGCAACACAATCTTCATACTCTCAGTATGTTGGATGTGCAACATTTGTCGTGTTATGCTCTTACTGTGGAGCCGGGTACTATGCTGGATACTCTTATACAAAAGGGTAGGATTCCCCAAGTGGACGACGACGAAATCATAAAGCACTACAATGCTCTCCAACAATGGATAGCCGACAATGGTTTTGTTCAGTACGAGATATCCAATTATTGCAAGCAAGGCTTTGAAGCTAAGCATAATAGCTGTTATTGGGACTCTACTCCTTATTTGGGTGTGGGTGCCGCCGCTCACTCTTTCGACGGATGTTCGCGACAGTGGAATATCGATAATGTGGATAAATATATAGAGGGTGTAAATAGCGGCGCTCTTGCATATACTGTCGAACAACTTTCGCAAAAAGACAGGTATAACGAATATATAATGACTGCTTTACGTACCTCGAAGGGGTTGGATAAACAAGTGTTGGCAGCCTATCCGCAATATTGGGAGGTAGGAGAGAAGCTCCTTACACAATATATATGTAAGGGACTGATGTGCGAAACCGAATATGGCTACAAACTTTCCGCACAGGGCTTTTTATTTGCCGATGCAATAGCGGCGGATTTATTCTGTTTGTAGCTAAATTTCTTGATAAACAATAATTTAACACTTCCCTTTCTCGATTCCATTTTATTCTTTAACAAATATGGGTATCATGGGAAGTGTATTTGTTTTTATTATCGCTGATAAACAGTGTAATAGTAATTGAGAATTGACGTTTTAATTTGTTATTTAACAAATGGTGGCCCTTTGTGCCGAATTTCCTCTGTTTTTCGTTTGTTTCCTTTGATAAACAATATATTATAATTGCAAATTTGGCTTTTGGTATGTTATTTAACAAATGAGGCCCAAAAGTGCCTAAATTACCATGTTTCCGAGTGACTTTTGTTGATAAACAATAATTTAACAATCGGGAATTCTAATTTATCTTTATATTTTAACAAACTTGAGTGTAACCTTATCCCATATTTATGCGTTAAAGCATCCTATATTAACAAATGAATATTGAATGATGATATTAACAATTGAATGTTTGTAACTGAAAAATAGCAATATAGAAAAACGATGTTAAATGCTTGACTTGGGTATTATTATGTGAGGAGAACGGTTTGTAAATTTTTTTTGCAAATTTCCTTTGTAGTTCGAATAAAAGTATTATCTTTGCATCAAATACTTCAAGAAAAACATATACTAGGAATAAATTATAATAAACAGAAAATGAAACAGATAGTAAAACACTCTGTTGGATGTGTGGAGTCTTCTAACGATTTATCAGTCAAAGAATTGCATAGAAATATGCACGTAATTGAAAAACCAAGTGCTAAAACATCAAATTTAACATTTGGAACTGCTAAAAAATCGCTTTTGGCACTTGTTTTTGCATTTGTGGCCGCCACAAGTTTTACCTTTTTGCACGCTCAAACACAAGGTAGACAAATGCCATCGATAGTAGTCGATGTACGCGACAATTTACAAATTGTACGTTACTATAACAACGGACAACCATTTGAGTTCAATCTTATGCTTAATTCTTTGGTAAATACTGCCAGCTACGAAGTTAGTGAAATGGACTGCAACGCATTACCCACTACTCCTACTTTGTTGGACAACAACTTCAACATCGTTACCACTTCGCAAGCCGTGGGCACCGACCAAGCTTTGCTTACAGTACAAGTAACCCCGACTGCTTCGGTAACTCCGGGTACTTATTGCTTCGGCGTGTTTGCTATCGACCAATCCGGAATATGCGTTTCGGATATATTTGCTTTTAATGTTATCCTTCTAATCGAAAACCCCGAAATTACTTATAGCGGACTTACCGGAAGATACGACTCGCTATACGTAATGCACGACTCGTTGGCTGTATGTCATGGCTCGGCTTTGACAACAGGTTTCCAATTGCCTTTGGCTATCGATACAACAGGTGTGGGTAGATTGTTTGAAGTTTACAACAACTCTCTTGTTTCGTACTGGTGGGAAGCTACTGCTAACACAAACGAAATAGAAGGCCTTCGCACTACAGGCTACGGCACTGTAAATGGCGGCAACTTTGTTTTGGATATTACCGATACATTATCTAACGTACCCGAAGCTTTCCACGGTGTAATAACATATACCGTAGGCGCTGCTTACAAAACACGCCCCGATGCTCCGGACTCGATGATGTTGCAACCTTATACTTTCACTGTAATAACTTCGCCCGAAACAGAACGACAACTATTGGCGCAGTCTTCAAGAGACTCCCTTTGTCAGGGTGAAACATTCCAGTTGACTTTCTCGCCTGTGGCTGACCTTGACTTCGGAAACGGTTTCGGTATATACTTGCGCAGCACCGGAGCCGGCGACTTGGTGGATACATTCCTAACTGCAGGTACTTATACACACACTGTGGTAAACGACGAAGATATAAACTTCGAATACTACTTGTATGACTCTTTGACAGGTTGTATTGGACAAAAGTTCACTTTCTTGCAAAAGGTTAACCCAACAGTACATGTCCAAATTGCAGGTGGAAACGACTATGTGGTGGACAGTATAGTTGACGGTACTATCTACTTATCGATGACTCAATGTCCGGGTGCAAGATTATTGATTGACCCTGCTTCGTTTGTACAACCTACTGCCGAGGCTCCAGAATATATGCAATGGAGCTGGTACTCGCAAACTGTTACAGGTATAACATACCACGATACTATAAGCCCGATGAGAGGTATAGTGGCTTACGACACTGTTAACGACCAATTTGTAAACGTAGTGCCAATGGGCAACAACGCTATACATTACTTAGACCGCGACAACACCGCTCTTAACAACGACCAAGAAGCTGTACAACAATATACTATGTACACTTCGTTGATTTCGGCTCAAGAAAACGGACAACCAGGTTCGGAATATGGTGATATGAGCTCGTGTTCGGTGATAACAATAGGCGGCACAGGCGTAAATACCGAAACAATACGCGAAGCTAAGATTGTGGTAACAGTAACTGTAAAACCAAAACCGGGATTACAACTACGCTTTACAAACAACTAATAGTATAGCACTGATACGAATAATAGAATAGAAAATAAATAACTTAGTACTAATTTAATATTAATAAAAATGAAAAAAGGATTAAAATTTTGGAGTAAACTCCTAATTGCATCGTTCTTCCTTGGAGGTATGGCTACTAGTGCTATGGCTCAAGTAGCACCATGGACAAGAACATTGAATGGAACTACTCAGGCAATGTGTGCTGATTTCCCCCTATTAACTACTGTGACAAGAACAGAAGAACAGTTAAGAGAAGGAACAGAAATTTCTTTGCAATTTACTACTACATTTAGCACAGGTAGTCAATATTTCTTCGTTGCTGATGCTGGAACAGCAGTGGCAACAATTACTTGTGGAACTCTTCCTATTGGTGAAGGTTTGTCTGTTGGTACAATTGCTGGTGAAACTTTTACTGTTGCAACACCTCCTACAGATGGAACAGGTACAGACATCCCTTCCGGAGGTAACATTACAGTAGCTGTACAATCTGCTACAGCAACTCAAAATAGCGACCTATATTTAGGTGTTTATGTTAGAGATGGAGAAACAGGATGTTATTCTGATCTTTATTACGTAAAAATTCAAGTTATTGGCAACGTATATGCTGAGTTGAGATTAAATAAAACTCATGCTAAAGAATACATTTGTAACGAAACTACAACAAAAACTAACATAGGTTTCGATTTGTGTGGTATACCATCGACTGCGACTAATGTTGGCTTAGGTTATACATTGCAATTAACTGCTGATGCTGGTATAAGCGGTGCAACTTTAAATGATGGTACTAATACTTCTTTAAATTCTAACAACCCTCATACCTATACATTGCCACTTGGCTTAGGAACTGGTGCTACAACTTACTCGTTGTACATAGGACAACAATCTTTGCAAAACACAAATGCTGCACAAGAAGGAATTATGAAGTATGAATTCTTGGAAGGTTTGGATAAATTCTACTTGACATATACAACAGCTGATGGTCGTGATGTTACAGTACCTGTTCTATTCGTAACAGATGGAGAAGGAAATAATTGTAACAATGCAACAGAACTTACTAATGCTCAAAAATCTCATTATTTTGAGGTACACGTAGCTCCTTCATTTGGTATAGAAACAAAACTATATGCTGATGCAGGTAGAACAACAGAACAAACTGATCCATTCTGTCAAGGTACTATAGCTTATTTGGGTTCTACAACAACCGCTACTACAGGTACTATAACAAATTGGACTTGGTCTGTTGATGGTACTTCTACTAATACTACTGAAGCCGATGCTAAAATTGGTGATGGTACAAATACTCCATTGTTTACATATGATGCAACAGCTGTTGGCGAACGTGTAAATAACAGAGTACAAGTAGGTGAATTAACTAAACACGAAGATGGTGTTTACAAATACACTTTGACAGCAGAATGGGATGATGGATTAACAGGAAACTATGATACTTTGAGTTGTTTTGCTTCACATTCTATAGAAATTCAAGTTAATGCTGCTCCTATCTTGTTAGTTGCAACTGAAACAGGTAATACTACAAGCTACATAGATAATGCAATAGTATGTCCTGGTGCTCCTATTAAAATTCTTGCATTGGAAGACCAAGCGTTATCGACAGATGCCACTAGAGAAGATTACATAGAAACAGGAAAATATGTGGATCCAAACACTGCAACTATTGCATACGAAATCTCTTATGCTGAAACTACATTGAAAGCTTATACTGCTTGGAGATCTGCTGAAGCATCTAATGGTAACTTAGATGTTGATCCTCATTATTTGGATAATGCCAATGGTACAGAAGGTGCTGTAGTAACTTACACTATCTATAATCAAAACACAACTACTGGTTGTAAATTGGTTAAGATTGACGGTAGCTCATTGCCAGACGGTAAGGCTAAAATCAACTTCCCAGTATCTATCCGTCCTACATTTGGTTTAACTAATAACAACTAATGTATAGAATCGATCTATTTTAGATTAGTATATATATAAAGGGGTCTCTGAAAGAGACTCCTTTTTTTTGTTGGCTTTTGGCGGCCGCGGCTTTGATGGCGCCGCTGTGAGAGACGTGCCGCCGGCGCATCTCTACTTTTACCCGGGCATGTGCCATGCCTTTGGCGGAGATATCCAAAAAAGTCGTTCCGGGTATTCAAAAAGGTTGTTGCACATATCCGGAAAACATTCTGCAGATAGCTGCAAAAATGTTTTCATAACGTGAAAGAATCATTTCAAGCCTTGAAAGAATTATTTCACGTCTTGAAAGAATTATTTCAAGCCATGAAAATACCTTTCATGATATGTCTGCAATGTTTTTGGGATGCCTCAAAATGGTTTTTCGGATATGTCTGTAAAGTTTTCGGGACGTCTCCGCCGGTGTTGCGAGATATAACAATGCAACGCAACGCGACGATTCCACCCCCCAAAAAAATAACGGGTCGAATAAATCCCGCCCCTGTAGAGACGCGCCCCCGGCACGTCTCTTACCCCCGTCGCGTTACCATGGACGTTGTTTATATACCCCGTTTTTTATACGATTTATATTTGACCAAAATATATTCCGCCCGAAAAATATTCCGCCCGACCATTCCGCCCCAAAAATATTCCGCCCGAAAATGGACGTGGCGTTGGCGCGTTATAACGTTGTATGGTGTATGTAGACGTGGCGTTGGCGCGTTATAACGTTGTATGATGTATGTAGACGTGCCGTTGGCGCGTCTCTACGCGTACGTTGTTTGTATACCCCGTTTTTTATACGATTTATATTTGACCAAAATATATTCCGCCGAAAATATCCTGCCCCAAAATATATCCGTGCGCAAAAATGGATGTGGCGTTGGTGCGTTTTTATGGGGGGATAAATATTCCGTGGCGATATTCCGTTGGTGCGTTTTTATGGGGAATAAATATACCGTGGCGTATTGTTGGTTAATAAAAAACCAAACGGCTGAAACCGGTAAATATTTCGTTGGCTGCTTCTTGTATCTGGTCGGCGGTTACTTGTTGTATGTCGTTGTTTATCTCCTCTATGGTGTCCACCCTGCCAAAGGTCATAAATGCTTTGCCCATGCTCTGCATCTCGCTCAATGCCGATTCGGAGTTTATTGCCACCTGTCCTATAAGCTGTTGCTTGGCAGCGTTGAGCTGTGTTGGCGACAGCTTCTTGCTTTTCAGCAACTCTATCTCTTGGGCTATAAGCTCGTTTATGCGGTCTTTGAAGTCGGCATCCATGGCAGCATAGATATAAAAAATACCGGTATCGCTCATGGGGGTGTATTGCGATTCGATGTTGTAACACAGACCATACTTCTCTCTTATGCCCATATTCAGCCTCGAGTTTAAAGCGGGTCCGCCCAATATGTTGTTCAGCAGCGAGAAAGCCACCTTTTTGTCGCTATGTGTGTTGTATGCGGGGCACCCTATCAGCGCATGAGCCTGGTGGATGTGTTTGTTCTTTTCAATGTCGAAACGTATGTATGAGCTTGGAGCGCATCGTCGGCCGGCGGAGGTGGAGGGGCTTATGTGTCCAAAATGTTTTTCACACATTGCCACCACTTTTTCGAACGCCGTATTGCTCACCACCGATATCACCATTTTGTCGGTGGTGTAGTTTTGTTTTATAAATGTGCTTAGGTGCTTACCTGTGGTTTTGCGTATGTTTTTGGCGCTACCCAAAATGTTGTGTGCAAGGCTGTGTGTGCCAAAAAAATGTTCTTCAAATTCGTCGAATATCAGTTCCGAAGGGGTGTCTTTGTACGAGTTTATCTCGTCGAGTATCACGTCGCGTTCCTTTTCTATCTCCTTTTCGGGAAAGGTGGAGTTAAACAATATGTCTGCAAATAGCTCGAGGCAACGGTCCAGGTGTTTATCCAACGCCGAGGCATATACGCAGGTCTCCTCTTTTGTGGTGTAGGCGTTCAGTTCGCCGCCCACTCCGTCGATACGGTTAAGGATATGGTAAGCCTTACGTCGGGTGGTGCCTTTAAAGATGGCGTGTTCGATAAAATGGGCTGTGCCTTCGGTGTTTTTGTCTTCGTCGCGCGAGCCTACGTTGACAAACACACCGCTATGGGCCACCATACTGCGTGTGTGCTTGTATACTATGCCTATGCCATTGGCCAATCGGTGGTAGTTATACACTTGTTCGGATATTATTTTATTGTTAGTTTTCAACAAATTATTGTATTTATATGTTCTTTATATCAAACGCAAAGTTACGCTTTTTTTTTGGATAATGTCCAAATTATTTTGTGTTTCGTGCAAAGAATGTTTATTTTTATAAACCGAACTATGAAGATAATAGACAACGACCCATGGTTGCAGCCTGTTTCGGACAAGATAGAGTTTCGTCATCAGGCTTATATTGACAGGAAAAAGACTATCGAACGGACTTACGGCAGCCTTTACCATTATTCGGGGTGGCACCTCGAGATGGGTTTTCATTACGACCCGGCCGGCAAAGTATGGTATTTCCGCGATTGGCTTCCGCGTGCCCTCGAGGTGTATCTTACGGGTAGTTTTGCCGATTGGGAGCCTTGTCGTTATCCTTTGCAAAGGCTTGGCGGCGGGGTGTGGGAGGTTGCCATTGCCGATGCCGACCTTGCCAATGCCGAGGTGATGCTGTATGTAAAAGGGCCGCAGGGCTACAGCATGCACATACCGGCTTTTGTGAATTATGCCACACAAAATACCGATACCATGGCTTTTGTGGGCAGGGTGTATGTGCCCGACAGCCCTTTCGACTGGCAGGGCGACACACATATAGCCCTGGCCGACAAGCCCCTGTTTATATACGAATGCCATGTGGGCATGGCCACCGAGAGGGAGGCAGTGGGGAGCTATGCCGAGTTTGAGCAGCGTATGATACCTTACGTAAAGGATTTGGGCTACAATGTGCTGCAGATTATGGCTTTGGCCGAACATCCATACTATGCCAGCTATGGCTATCAGGTAAGCAACTTTTTTGCTCCCTCGTCGAGGTTTGGAACACCCGATGATTTAAAGCATCTTATTCGCACCGCGCATAACAACGGCTTGGCGGTGGTGATGGATTTGGTGCACTCGCATTTTGTGGCAAACATAAACGAGGGGTTGAATATGATAGACGGGAGCGACGACCTCTATTCGCCTTCCGACCTACAAAGCACACATCCTTATTGGGACACCAAACTATTCGATTATACAAAACCCGAGGTGCAGCGCTTTTTGCTATCCAACATTCGTTATTGGATGGAAGAGTATCACATCGACGGGTTCCGCTTCGACGGCGTAACCTCGATGATATATCATCATCATGGCTATATCGACAACTTTGGCACCCACGACAACTATTTCGGCTCGCAAGCCAATGAGAGTGCCATAACCTATCTTACCCTTGCCAACGACCTTATACATACCATAAACCCTGCCTCTACCACCATTGCCGAAGAGGTGAGCGGTATGCCCGGCATTGCCATACCAATAGCCGACGGAGGCATAGGCTTCGACTACCGCATGGCTATGGCAATACCCGACTATTGGGTAAAGCTGCTGACCGATTGCAGAGACGAGGAGTGGAATATGTATAGGCTGTGGAATGTGATGAACGACAGAATATGGAATGTAAAAACGGTGGCCTATTGTGAAAGCCACGACCAGGCCATAGTGGGCGACAAAACCATTGCCTTCCGACTTATGGACGAGGCCATGTATCACTCGATGGAAAAGACGGCGCATACCATTAACGTGGATAGGGGTGTGGCGTTGCACAAGATGATACGCCTCTTTACCATTTTGACGGGCGGGCAGGCATACCTGAACTTTATGGGCAACGAGTTTGGCCATCCCGATTGGATAGACTTTCCGCGAAAGGGCAACGATTGGAGCTACCGATATGCCCGTAGGCTGTGGCATCTGATAGAGGACAGTCAGTTGAAGTACGACTATTTGTTGGAGTTCGACAAGGCTATGCTGGCCTTTGCCAAAAGCAGGAATGTAATGTCGTTGGATTTTCCAAACCTTTTGCTTTGCGACGAGGACCACAAAACCATTGCCTTTGGAAGGGACGACTGGGTGGCGGTGTTTAATTGGCACACCATGCTGTCGCTAACCAAATACAATGTGCCCGTAAAGCGCCGTGGAAGGTATAGGCTTGTGCTTTCGACCGACGATGAGTGTTACGGAGGCTTCGGCCGTATAAACAAGGAGGTGGAATATCCGTCGCATACCTATAAAAAAAGGCACTACATATCGGTGTATAATACCAATCGTAGTGCCAATATCTTCGAAAGAATAGATTGACTACTTCTTTTTGCGTATCTTTTTGTTGTCGGCGGTGTTTATTCCGGCTTTCTTTCTGCGGCGTTCGCGTAGGATATATACCACACCCATTACCAGCATAAAGTAGAAAAACGAAAAGTATGGCAGGCTTACGGCCTTGTGCAATAGTGGCAACATTATGTCCATGTCGCCAAAGGGCAGTTTTTGTCCGCCGGTGCCTATGGCTATCACTGCCGCCGTAAGTACCACAAAGGCTCCAACTATCCACAGCATGGTGCGTTTAATGGTACGCAGTGGGGTGTGGTTGGCTATCCAATAGCGGAATATCGACACAGTGAGTCCCGCAGCCAGCACATATATTATTATATCTATTATTTGACTTTCTTCCATATCGTTTTAATATTATAAACCTGCTATGGCTGCTATTGCCACGTATGCCCAGTGTGCTACAATACCGGCTACCAAACCGCCTATAAAGTGCGATAGTATGGCTTTGGAAGTAAGTTTGCGATAACCCATCGAGTCGAGCATGGCGGTGTGTGTGCTAAGGAAACCGCTCCAACACATACCCATTGCCGTAAACACTGCTATGGCGTTGTTGTCGATAAGACCTTCTTGTATAAAGCGAGGTATCAAACCCAATGCTGCACCCACAGCACCAAGCGATGTAATGGGGAATGCCACAAGTTCGGGGTTGGTAAAACCAAACAGCCATTCAAACACAAAGTTTATCTTTCCTGCCAAGTATGGCAATAGTGCCACACCTTCGTAGGCTCCGCCTGTAAATGTGTTATCGGCCGAAGGACCAAAGGTTAATATCATTACGAATGTGGATATGATAAGCACACCGGGTATGATGGCGAGGCCTATTTCCACTCCCGATTTACCACCGTCGAGGATGGCGTTAAGACCGCGTAGGAAAGCACCGCCTTCGCTTTTAAATGATATCTCTTGTTCGTTGCCGCCCACTGCCACGTCTTCGCGTAGTTCGGGGTTGTGTTTAAGAGTGAAGTATTGCATCAGGCGGGTACTTACTATACTGCCCACAAACGAGCCTATAAGACCTATAACGGCACCGGTGCCGAAGCCTTTGCCGGCCATAAAGGCTATTACCACCAAACCCATACCAAAGGCAGTGCCAAAGTTGGTAAGCGACACTATCTGATATTTCTTAAAGTATTGGCTGAAGTTCTTTTCTTTGGATAACGATATAATGGCAGGATTGTCCGAAAGGAAAGTAAGCACCGCACCCAATGCTGCCACACCGGGTAGGTTGTATAGGGGTTTCATTAGCGGACGTAGTATCACTTCGATAAGGCGAACTACACCAAACTCGGTAAGCAATTTGCCCAATGCACCTGTAAGCACTGTGATACCCATAATGTATAGCACTGTGTTTAGTAACAAATCGTGGGCGGTGGTCATTATTGTGTTCAGCATATTGTTCATCGACATCACGTGTGCCAAATAGCCAAAGATGGCAAAAAACAATACCAAGAATATTACTGCCTCAATAAGGCGCTTGCTAAGGAAGTTTAATTTCTTCATCGTTCTCTAATGTTTTTTACTTATTATAATTTTATGTATTTCATGAAATTCACCCGCCAGGTAAGGCCCATATTGAAGTGGAATTCGTTGGTGCCGGCATTCTTAACGGCGAAGAATGCGTGTAGGCGTACGTCTTTGCTATCGTTGATGGGGAAGTATTCGGCACCCATGCCATAATAGTGATATTCGGTGCCGGGGGTTACAAATATATCCCAATATTCCGATGCGGGGGTGTATATCGGTTGGCCGTCGGCATCAAGGGTTTGTGCTTTGTTTACATCATATCCGCCTTTGGCAAAGAGATTCCATTTATCGTTCATGTTCCATTCCATTTTGGCTATAACGGAGTAGTCGTCGCCAAAAAAGTGTTCCTCCTTACCGGTGGCACGATTCATAATGTCGACATAGCAGTTGAACTTGTCATAAACAAGTTTGTTGCCCAACGCTATATAGTTTATATAGCTGCCTTTTTTGTACTCTACCATATTAACCGAGTAAATGGTTTTAAGGTGTTCGAAGTTGCCAAACCATATAAGGTTGTAGGCATATAGATCTTCGAGCGGATGAGTGGTATAGTTGGAGTTCGAAAATTGCAAACTGATATTGTGGTTGCCGCTATTATCTGTATAGGTGGCTGTAACACCAAATTGGTAGCACACTATATTGTTCCAAAAATCGGACCAATAGTATACGTCGATAGGGGGGGCGTCGTATTCGAAACCACCTATTTGGAACACTTGCTTACCTCCCGATATAGACCAGTTTTTGTTGAAGTCGTAAGTAAGGTAAGCCCAGTCGGTACCGTCGAACAACGATTTCATGCCGGTGTTGGGTAGTATGCGTTGACGGAAATTGTACGAAAACTTATCGGTAATATTGCCGGCCATGGCAACGTTGATATACTTTCCCGAAAAGCCACCCAAGGTGCTACGGGTGCTGTCTTCGTATGATTCGTAATCGTAGTCGAATCTGCTTTCGAAACGTAATGTATTTAGTATACGTTTCGAATCGTTTTGTGCATATATACTTCCTGCAAGAAGTATCGAAATAATAGCATAAAATGCTTTTAATCTGTTTTTTGTATTCACTTTTATTTATATTTTTATATTCAGTAAGCGTGTGCAAAGGTACAACTTTTTTATGTAATAAAGGTTGTATTGCCAAATATTGTGATAAAAAAGTGTGAAAAAGGACAACGGACAATGGACAACAGACAATGGACAACGGGCGATGGTTTGGCGGAATCACGGATTAACGGAACTACGGGTATAGAGGATACTCTACTTTCTCTACCTCACCCATCCACCGCTGACGGCGGTGGCCACTCGTAGTTTTGTTGTCTGCGAAGCCCGGCTCAAAACTCAAAGCTAAACGGCAGTAGGGCATTGATACCTTCGAATATGCTTACTTTGTTGTCGCCACTATATAATATTATCCTTATTTTCTTTTTGCTTAGGTTTTCGTATTCGCATATAGTTTGTCTGCAAGCTCCGCAAGGCAGTGCCGCGCACCATTGGTTGTTGCTGTTTTTGCCTATTACCGCTATTGCGTCGACTGCGGTGTCGGGGTTGTTGGCCATAGCCGAAAACAGTGCCACACGTTCGGCACACAGTCCCGAAGGATATGCTATGTTTTCTTGGTTGTTGCCTATAACGATATTGCCGTTGCCAAGCCTTACTGCAGCACCTACTTTGAAACCGCTGTATGGCGAGTAAGCCTTATCGGCGGCATTCATGGCTTGTAGTAGCAATTCCTTGTCCGATGCCTCCAACAACTCGATGGAATTGTATTCGTCGTATTCTATTTTTATACTTTTTCGGGTCATTTGTTTACTATTAAAATTAAATAATGTATCTTTGCAATGCCGTTGCAATGCTTTTGCATAACGCAGAAAGTGTTCTAAAAGTATGGAAGTAAGTATTATTGACTAATAAAAAATGTAACAATAACTATGGTAAAAATAGCAGATATAGAGATAGGAGAGTTTCCGCTTATACTATCGCCGATGGACGATATTACAGATTTGCCTTTTCGTTCGATATGTAAGCCTTATGGGGTTGATATGCTTATTACCGAGTTTATAGCAGCCGACGGAATAATACGCGAGGCCGACAAGAGTCGCAAAAAGATGACCTTTGTGGAGTCGGAGCGCCCTATTGCCGTACAGATATTTGGCCACGATTTGGATTCGCTGCTTCAGTCGTTGGAGTTTGTAGAGGCTGTAAATCCCGACTTTATAGATATAAACTGGGGCTGTCCGGTCAAGAAGGTGGCAGGGCGTGGCGCAGGATCGGGCATACTTAAAGATATTCCAAAGATGATAGCCATTACCGAGGCATTGGTTAAGGCATCTAAACTGCCCATTACGGTAAAGACACGCATAGGCTACGAAGAAACCAACAAACCCATAGTGGAGGTGGCCGAACGCTTGCAAGATATAGGGGTGAAGGCGTTAAGCATACACGGACGTACTAAAACACAGATGTATAAAGGCGAAGCCGACTGGACACTGATAGGCAGAGTGAAAGAAAATCCCCGCATGACGATTCCCGTTTTCGGCAACGGCGATGTAACTTCGGCCGAGATAGCCTTGGAGATGAAAAACCGATACGGTGTCGACGGAATCTTGATAGGGCGTGGTGCCATAGGCAACCCATGGATATTTGAACAAACAAAGCGTATGCTGTCGGGATTGCCTAAGCGCGAGATAGATATCGAAGAGCGTGTGGAGGTATGTAAGAAACATCTGCATGCAGCCATACAATGGAAAGGCGAACGCACCGCAATAATGGAGATGCGCAAACATTATGGCGGCTACTTTAAGGGTATTCCCGATTTTAAGCAGTTTCGTATACCATTGGTAACCCACACTGCCATAGATGAGTTGCTGCCGATATTCGATGCAGTGGTGGACTATTACTCGAAACGATAAGCAAAGGCAATATATGAAATATTTTAGGCAACCACGCAAGAGTTCTCTTGCGTGGTTTGTGTTTTATAGTGTGCAATAGTGCAAAAAAATCCCCAACACTTGTCAGTGTCGGGGACCGATTTAATAAAATATAATGTTATGAAATTTATAAATGCGTTGTTATTAGTTCTTGCGTTGGCATTTTTTAGGAGTAACACAAGTACCTATAGCAGTGCAAACAACGATAGGTTCTTCAAGGAAGTCGGCAGCCGAGTCTGAAATGTCAGGTCTTGCAATAGCCACTTTTCTTGCTTCGAATTTCATTTTGCGCGAAGAGTTACCTTCCGAAATTATTTCACCTACAGCTTCGATATAGTCGCCTGCATAAACAGGAGCAAGGAATTTTATTTCTTCATATCCGGCAAAAAGACCTTCGTCGCCATCGCGTTTTATCAAAAGTTCGGTAGCTACATCGCCAAACAAATGCACCATGTGAGCACCGTCAACCAAATTTCCACCATAATGAGCGTCTTTAGCACTCATTCTTAATCTTATCATTGATGTTATTGCCATGTTATTTATGTTTTAAGTGTTATTTCTTTACTATGTAATCAACAAATATTCCCGGAGTTTTTATGTGTTCGTGAGCCAAAGTACCGGTTTTTACTATCTCTTGAGGCTCTACTATTACTGTTTCGGCAGCTGTAGCCATAAGAGGGCAGAAATTTTGCGAGGTGCCTATGTATATAAGGTTACCGTCTTCGTCGCTGATATTGGCACCTATAAGAGCTACATCGGCTTTCAATGGTTTTTCCAATAGATATTCTTTACCATCAACAGTAATTTTTTGTTTGCCTTCTTCAACCACAGTACCTAATCCTGTAGGAGTAAGCACACCACCCAAACCGGCTCCGCCTGCACGTACACGTTCTGCTAATGTTCCTTGCGGACTGAATTCAACATCCAACTCGCCGGCATTCATTTGATTGATAGTATCTTCGTTTGTGCCTATGTGAGATACTATAAGTTTTTTAACTAAGCGGTTAGATATAAGTTTACCTACTGCTTTGTTTGGATAGGCAGTGTCGTTGCAGATAAGAGTAAGGTCTTTTACACCTTTTTCAGCCAACGCATCGATGACCGAGATAGGAGTACCTACACCCAAAAAACCACCAACCATAATTGTCATGCCATCATGTACCTTTTCAACGGCTTCTTCTACTGTTATAAATTTATTCATCGTTGTAT
>RHMF01000407.1_pt1 | contig 24296 bp, 18 predicted proteins | sample 5365151 | NCBI WGS metagenome assembly RHMF01 (sample SAMN10266501, study PRJNA497801) | feces metagenome | isolation source: feces | host: Bos taurus | place: China: Prairie of Fairy Mountain | collected 2017-08-14 | reverse complement strand
CCAATTCCAAAAAACATAAGTAGCAACAGCATTTAAGCCCATTGCTCTCATCATTTGAAACCTATGACGCCAATATTGGTGTGGAATGCGTGAGTAATGCATCTCTCCCGAATAGATAGGAGTTGCTTTACCATTCAAATAAAAATCACCATCTTTGATTTCAAAAGAAGATTTCTTTTGAGCAAACAATCCGAGTGGCAATAACGCCAAAAATAGTAAAAGGTAAGATAACTTTCTCATATAAAATTCTAATTATTTTTTATAAGTTGCAAAATTACCGCTTTTTTTCTTTTTGCTATCTTTGCACCTATGAAAAAAATAGTAAACTTAATAATTTTCTAAGTCAAAGAAATAATTCACCTAAATCTTCTATTGCTCTAAACTTTGCGAGAATGCCAATTTTAATAAAAGGGCGTTTGCTATGTTTCTTTTCTATTATTTTACAAAAGCGTGTTTGTAGCCTTTTACCTCTTGCCAATGTCCTCTTGTAAAGTCGGGAACGGAAACGGGAGCGTTGTTATTCTTGATTGAAATGCGAGAAAGTTCTATCACACTACACCATTCGGCAAGGTCATACACGTCCATATCTAATGGAAGTCCGTTTTGTAAACAATAGATTAGTCGCCAATCCATTATAAAGTCCATTCCGCCGTGTCCGCCCCTACTTGTTTTGCTATTGTTTCTAACTCAATATGAATAGGGTGTTTGTACTTTTGCATTAGTTTTGCTTTGATTTCTTCGCTTACTGCTCTGTGTACGTTTAGGTTTTCGTGGTCAGGAACAATGGTTGTGTCAATATTTTCTGGTTGAAAGCAGTATTGTTCTATTGGGTATTTGTTTGCAAAGCCTTCTGTACCGGTTACTTGATACATTCTGCTGTATGGACGTGGTGTCATTACGTTATGTTGCAAGTGCATTGTCTTTCCGTTTTCTGTTTGAATGAAAGTAAGGGTGTGGTCTGCGTTTTGAAATTCTATATCTTTGTTTTTAACGCCTAATTTCTTTGCAAACTTTTTACCATTTATAGATTTAGTATCCATAGACACCAAAGTCTTCATTCTATCTCCACGATGAATGTTCAATAACTGACAAATAGGTCCTATTCCGTGAGTTGGGTAAACATCTCCTCGGTGTTCGTTGTTGTAATCCAAACGCCAATTATCATAATAGTAAGTCCAAAACTCTTCTAAGTAGTGAATGTATGCTCCTTCTGTGTGAAGCAATTCTCCGAATAAGCCTTGTTGTGCCATGTTTAGCGTAGTCATTTCAAAGTAATCATAGACACAGTTTTCTAATTGTATGCAATGTTTTCTTGTTCTTTCGCTTGTGTTTATCAAGTCCCAAATCTCCTCTAAGGACATTGCGGCAGGGACTTCTATTGCAACGTGTTTGCCATGCTCCATTGCGTAAACACCAATGTTTGCGTGGTTTTCCCAATCTGTTACTACATATATCAAATCAATGTCTTCTCTTTCGCAAACCTTTTTCCATAAATCCTCACTTCCATGATAAGAAGTAGGTTTTTCTTTGCCTGCATTGAGCAATACTTTCTCTGCTCTTGCGGTTAATTCGGGGCGAATATCACAAAGAGCCTTTATTTCCACTCCTGGAATATGGATAAATCTTTCCACAGCACTTATTCCACGCATTCCAAGTCCTACTATACCGATGCGAACCGTATCTATCTTTGGAGCAACTAAGCCAACAACGTGAGTTTGTCCCTTTGGACGTTTAGGAACTTTTGTTTCTATTACTTTTGATGATGTTTGACAAGACACAAATCCAACAAACACCAATAGGATTAAAAGATATTTCTTTGCCATAGGTTTAATGTTATAAATATTTGTTTGGTATATAGTACGGAAAAAACGATTGATTGTTATGTTATGAGTGAAAAAATTAAGTAATTTTGTGTTTTAATACACTATTTCTTGATATGAAAAAACTATTTGTAATATTTGCGATTAGTCTTTTGTTATTTGTAAATGCTAATGCACAACAACCGCCTTTGATGGGTTGGAGTTCTTGGAATACTTACGGAGTGGAAATCAACGATTCTTTGATAAAGACTCAGGCAGATGCTATGGTAAGGCTTGGATTCTTAGAAAAAGGCTATCGATATATAAATATAGATGACGGATATTTTGGAGGGAGAGATGAAAAGGGCAATTTGCTAATTCACCCTAAAAGATTTCCCAACGGATTGAAAGGTTTGGTAGATTATATTCACGCTTTGGGATTGAAAGCAGGCATTTACACCGATGCAGGAAAGAATACTTGTGCTTCATATTGGGGAAATCCAAAAGATACAATAGGAATTGGAGTAGGACTTTATGGACATGAGGCAGAGGATTTAAGATTGTTTTTTGATGAACTTGATTTTGATTTTCTGAAAGTGGATTATTGTGGAGCAGATGCAAGAAACAATATTGATAGATTGGATTTAGAGGAAGAAAAACGCTTTAAGGAAATTGCCAAGCATATAAAAGGAGTAGAGAAAAAGGAGGTTTCTTGGAATGTTTGCCGATGGGCTTTTCCTGGGACTTGGGTTAGCGAAATTGCAGACTCATGGCGTATGAGCGAAGACATATATTTGGGTTGGGAATCCATAAAAAGCATTATTCATCAAAACCTTTACTTATCTGCATACGCAAGTTTTGGACATTATAACGATATGGATATGCTTGAAGTCGGCAGAGGACTAAGCGAAGAAGAAGATAAAACTCATTTTGGTATGTGGTGCATGATGTCTTCTCCGCTTTTGATAGGTTGCGACCTTAATTCCATACAGCCAAATGCCGTTTCACTTTTGCAAAACGAAGAGTTGATAGCCTTAAATCAAGATTTGCTCGGCTTGCAAGCATACGTTGTGGAGCGAAAGAACGATTGCTATATATTAGTCAAAGATATAGAAAAACTATATGGCAAGAAAAGAGCAGTTGCTGTGTATAATCCAAGCGAAAAAGCACAAACTGTGTCGGTGGATTTTGCTTTGCTTGATTTAGATGGAAAGATAAAAGTAAGAGATGTATATGAGCGTAAAGATATTGGCACATTTAAAGAAGAATTTATTGTAAATATTCCGCCACATGCAACAAGGATTTATACCCTTGAAGCAAACAAAAGATTGGAACGCAGTTTATACGAAGCAGAAACTGCATGGCTTTCAGCATATCAAGAATTAGAAACAGGAGAAACAACAAATACTGCAATATATGAAGAAGTTGAGGGATTATCAGGCGGAGCAGTAGTGAAGAATCTTGGATATAATTCTAAAAATGATTTGCAATGGAGAAACGTTTACAGCGAAAAAGGTGGGGAATACGAAATTACGATATTCTTTTTCGGAAAAGCAGAACCGATAAACATTGTTGTAAACGACAATAAGCCTATTCAACTTACGCTAAATGAGAATAGCAGCGTAGTAAGCCTAAAACATAAACTTAAAAAAGGGGAAAACACAATTCGTCTTTACACAGAGTCGGAGGAATCATTTGCTGTTGATTGTATGAATGTGCAAAGAGAGTAAAAGAGCGATGTTTCGAAAGTTTATTTTTCGTTATCCATTTCGTCCCAGCCTCTATTGCATTTGTGAAGATTGCGTGATTTGCTGAAATCAAACATGTGATAATCTCTCATCTCTTGATATGCTTTTTCGGTGTTGATTTGCTCTTGTGTTTCTTGTTTTTGTTTTTTGTGATGATGGAAATAAGCAAACAACAAATACAAAAATAGAATTAAAAGTAAAGAAATTACAACGAAAGCAAGAAGATTATCTAAAATGTAGTTGTCATAATTGTTTGGTGTAATCTTTACTCCTTTGTCAAAAACGACTCTTAAACTTACAGATAATAGAGCGGTGAGAATAAGCAAGGGAATAAATAAGCGTTCTTTTTTTTCTTCTATTTCGATTGCGGATTTGTCAATAAAAGAGAACTTTTTCGCAACACCCAATCTAAATAAAGAGGCTAAAAGAAGTGGTGTTATTATTATGTTTACTGTCTCTATTGTTGCAGATTTATGAGAAATGGGAAAGAGGATAAGAAAAACAAGTAGGCTTCCTATGATAGAGGGATAGATTACGTTGTTTTTTAATTGTTTTTTTACATCTTCCAATAATGGATTGATTATTCCAACAATGATTTCTCTTAGAAAATACATTCCAAATCCAAGAAGGATAATCATTACTATTACAAAAAAAACTTTTGCTATTTTTGAGGGAAAGGTAAGTCCAATGAAATCGGTTACTAAGTTAAAACTCCATAGAGTAAACAAATGTCCACAAACAAAACCATTGAAGAATCTTATGAAACTACAAATAATCACCCAAAAAAGTAGGCGTTGTATCCAAATTCTTTTTGATTTCCATCGTAAAAGCAAAACAACTGAGATGAAAAACAAAAGAACTAATAGAATTATCGCACTTCCAAAGATGTTAATCACGTTGTCGGCACTCTTCCATACTTCATCTGAGTTGGCAGAGGTTAGAGCGTTGAAATCTAAGTAAGAGCTATAAACAATAACAGGCACATCGTGAGAGAAAGCAGGTAGAATTGTGGAGATTTGTACCACAAAAAATACAAGAAGATAAGCAAGTATGAAAATTATAACGTTGTTTACTATTTTCTCCATTTATACCAAAACATTCTGTCTTTGACTTGTTTGTCAAGAATTGTGATAATTTCTTCCGACATCTTTAAAAAGATATGAAGTTCATTGTCTTCTAACCAGCGTTTTCCGTCATCTTCTTTTCTGCAGGCTGCTGAAAAATTAATTAAAAAGTCATCGTTGGAGCGAAGCACCCATTGCACAGCCTTTTTTTCGCCATCAATAGCGTTACTCAATACTCCAAGGGTACCAAATCCGTTGTTGAAAAGCCAATGCAAAGCCTCCTCATCACCTCTGACAGCATTGCTCCAAGCTGCTAGTTCGGGAAATCCGTTTTTTACTAAAAACATAAAGAAATCCTTGTTTCCTTTTAAAGATTCAAGTAAGACTATCAGAATTTTTATATCGTAATGTAAGAGGCTTCGCATAATATTATCTTAATTTAGCATCTAATTTTTGTTCAAAAGTCTTTAACAACTTTGACATTATGGCTTCAATTTGTTTGTCTGTCAAAGTCTTTTCGTTGTCTTGAAGAACAAAACTCAAAGCATATTGTTTGTGTCCTTCTGGTAGTTTGTCGCCTTTGTAAACATCGAAAAGAGAAACTTTTTTCAATAGTTTCTTTTCTGTTTGATAAGCCAAGGCTTCCATTTCTGCGAAAGAAACTTCTTCTTTTACAACTAAAGCCAAATCTCTTCTTACCTCTGGGAATTTTGATATTTCTTCATATCTCACACTCTTAGAAGGAATGTAACGATAAAGCAAAGTCCAATCTACATCAGCATAGAATATGCCTTGTTTTATGTCCCATTTTTTGCAAAGTGAAGGTTTTAGCATTCCGACTGTCGCAATTGTTTTTTTGCTATCTTTTGCAACGTATGCCAAAGCGTAAAGATAAGATTCGTTTTCTATTTGTTTAACTTCAAAACGAGTCATATTTACTCTAAGCTCTGAGAAAATATTTAATAAAATATTCTTTAAATAATAGAAATCTTCATCTAATCTTCATCTACTCTTTTTGCTTGCCAGCTTTCTATGCTTTTTCCTGTGGTTAGCATAGCCAAATGCTTGTGCTCGGTATATCTTTTTGTGATGTTTTCCGATTCAAATCCTTCAATATTTTTCTCATAACAGTTTCCAAATTCAAATAATCTTAAATCGGAAGTTTTTCTGTTAATGTTATAAGAAATTGTTTCTAATTGACCATAAAGAAGTGTTTGACGCATTTGTCCAAGGTCTTTACTTAGAGCATTCATCACTAAGACAGATTTTTCTTGTGGGAAGTCTGCGTTGTTTTCGTAGTAAGAAATTTTTGTAAGTGAGTTATTCATTGTTTCGTTAAAGCCTTTTGCAGCTAACATATCCGAAACAAAGGCTTGTATTTTTTCAGCATTAGGCTTAGCAGAAGAAGAAATACAATTTTTCATGCTTGCAGAAATTTCCACATTATTCTAAGTATTTCTTCAATCAAATCACACTCTCTTGTAACATCTACTTTGTTTGTAGGCACAATAGCAGTCAAACCATCTTCTTTTAAAGTGGTTTCAATATTTAATTTATTTAAGATATTCTTTACAATTTCTCTATCTAGCTTTTTGCCAATCAAAGAATCCATTCTCTCAAATGAAAGTTCAATTTCTTTAGGCTTTATTTCTTCTGGATAAATATCAACAATTTCAGAACAAATCTTACCTCCTGCAACTTCCTTTATTAAAAGAGCAGCACGTTTCAAAGCATAAAGAGTAATATTAGGGTCAGCACCTCTCTCGTAACGGAAAGAAGCATCTGTTTTCAAAGTGTGGTATTTAGCACCCTTACGAATCACAACAGGATCAAAGTAAGCACTTTCAATAAGTACATCAGTAGTAGATTCGCTCACGCCAGAATCTAATCCACCGTAAATACCACCCATACACATTGCCTCTTCTGCATTGCAAACCATAGCCTCCTTACCATTCAACTTTCTTTCTACACCGTCAAGAGTAACAAAAGTTGTGTCCTTTTCGAGAGATTTAACATTGATTTCTTTGCCTATTACTTTAGCGAAGTCAAAAGCGTGAAGCGGTTGCCCAATTTCCATCAATACAAAGTTGGTTACATCGACAATGTTATTAACAGGACGTAAGCCTATCGTTCTTAAACAATCTGCCAACCACTTTGGAGATTCTTTTACTTCAACTCCCTTTACTACAACCGCACTATATCTTTTGCAAAGATTAGTATCTATGTTTATTTTTACGTTTTCGCTTGTTTCTTCCACTTTAAAATCTTCCACACTTGGTAGATTTAAAGTCTTTTCTTCTTTCAACTGACTTTGAAGCAAAGCAACCACATCTCTTGCTACGCCAATGTGAGAAGTAGCATCAGAGCGGTTAGCTGTAAGTCCGATTTCAAAAACATAATCTTCTTCAATGTTGAAATATTCCTTGGCAGGAGTACCTACTTTTGCAGACGGGTCCAAGACAAGTATGCCATCGTTGTTATCACTCAAGCAAAGTTCTTTTTCAGAGCATATCATACCCTCACTTGGTTCGCCTCTAAGTTTGCTTTTCTTTATTTCAAAACAATCTCCGTTTTCTTCATAAATTTTTGCACCCACAGTAGCAACAATAACCTTTTGTCCCTCTGCCACATTTGGAGCGCCGCAAACAATATTCAAAGGCTCAGCACCACCAACATCAACCTTTGTTATATGAAGGTGGTCAGAATTTGGGTGTATTACGCAAGAAAGCACATGCCCAACAAAGAAATTTTTCAAGCCACCTTTTATACTTTCAACCAACTCCACATCTTCTACTTCCAAACCTCCGAAAGTTAAAAGATTTGCTATCTCTTCTGCTGATATATTAGTATCAACATATTTTTTAAGCCAATTATATGATATTTTCATTTTTGCAAAAATTTTATTTTATTAAAGTCATTTCATCAACAAGATGAGATGCACCAGCAAATTTATCAATTATAAATAAACAATAACGAATATCCAAAGATATGTTTCTACATTGAGAAGGGTCATACATAATATCACTCATTGTTCCTTCCCAATTTCTATCGAAGTTAATACCTATTAAGTTTCCGTCTTTATCCAAAACAGGGCTACCTGAGTTTCCTCCTGTTGTGTGATTGCTTGCTATGAATGCAACAGGCAAATCTCCATTTTTATCAGCGTATTGACCATAGTCTTTGTTTTCATAAAGTTGTTTTAGCTTAGGTTCAACAACATAATCATAAATATCAGGATTTTCTTTCTCCATTATCCCCTCAATAGTAGAGAAAGCTTCATAGGTAATAGCGTTTTTAGGCTCGTAAGTCTTTATGTTTCCATAAGCAACTCTCAAAGTAAGATTAGCATCTGGGTAAAATTCTTTTTGAGTGTTCTTTTTCATCAAACCATCTACATAAATTCTATACAAACTATCAATCTTACTATCATAAATAGCTAATGTAAATCTGTCTTTTTCCATATACTGATTCCAAATAGGAGTAAAGAGTTTAAAAGCAGGGTCATTCTTCAATTTTTTTACGTTTTTAGCACTGAAAGCCTTAAACATTTTATCAGCTTTTTTAGGACAAGTCAATAAAGAGTTTTCATAAATATTATCAAAATACGCCTCTGGAGTATTAAATTCTTTTTCTACAACTTCTTTTAACCACGCATAGTTGTCTTTTGCATAGTCATTGTAGAAAATAGACATAGTTCTAACAAAGATTTCTTTATCTACTTTGCGATGATTTTCGTAATCATTTGCATAATATTTTAATAAGCTACAATAAAATTTAAGCATTTCATTTCCAAGACTTGCTTCATCGTTGTTTTCAATAAGACTTGTTAGTTTTCTAACGTTTATCATCAAATCCGAAGCAAACACAGCCTCATTCAAATAGGTGTAAGATAAATTTGAATTTTGAATATTTGCATAGCAATCCTTTAAGTCTGAAAGTACGTTTTTGTATTTTTCATTCTTCATTGCCCAAGCATTAAAATCTTTTTCTAACGCTTTTTTCTTTTCTATTGCATTTAATCTTTTTAATCCTCTTACCTCACCTTGCCACTTTTTCCAGCCGTTTGCAACCGAAGCAACCTTTGAAGCATAACGCAATCTTTGAGCAGGAGTTTCGTTCATAGCTCTGTTATATACATCAAGACGTGCTGTTCTTAGTTTAATTCTTGTAGGGTCTTCAAAGTTTTGAACATAGTTCACAGCATCGGAAGTAAGAAACTGTTTAGTAGTTCCAGGATAGCCAAAAACAAAAGTAAATTCGCCCTCTTCCACACCTTTTATATTAACTTTTAAATGTTTTTTAGGTTTGTAAGGAACATTGTCCTTTGAATAATCGGCAGGTTTTCCATCTTTGTCAGCATAAACTCTAAACACTGAGAAATCACCTGTGTGTCTTGGCCACATCCAGTTGTCAGTATCTCCTCCGAACTTACCAATATTGCTAGGTGGAGCTCCAACTAAACGAACATCTTTAAAGATTTCGTTTACATACATAAAGTATTGATTACCGTAATAGAAAGGTTTGATAACAGCAGTGTAATGATTGCCATTAGTTGCCTTTTCTTTTACTTTTTGAATGTTTGCTTCAATTATTTTTTGACGTTCCTCTTCCGACATTTTTTCGCCAACTCCATTTAATACTTGCGCAGTTACATCTTCCATGTAAACTAAACGAGTAATTGTTAGCCCTCTGCAAGGAAGTTCTTCTTCTCTGCTCATAGCCCAAAAGCCATTTGTAAGATAGTCTCTTTCAACAGTAGAATGTGAAACAATGAAACTATAACCGCAGTGATGATTTGTAAGAAGCAAGCCTTCTTCTGAGACAAACTCTCCTGTACAACCTGTTCCAAACAACATAACTGCATCTTTTAAAGACGCACTATTTACGTTGTAAATATCCTCTGCGCTAATACGCATTCCGTTTTTTTGCATATCAGCTTGCTTATTCTTTAACAAAAGAGGTAACCACATTCCCTCATCTGCAAATACGCTTGGCATAATCATTGAAATAGCCAATCCAATCAACAATAATTTTTTCTTCATACTAAAAATATCTAAAATCTAAACCTGCAAATATACAAAAAAGACTTAACTATTCTTCATTTTCCTAAGAAAAATATCTTCTTAGCCTAAGTTTACTTTTTCAAAGAGAAAACACCTTCAGATTTTTCTTAGCTTTAGAAATTTTTTTCTTAGCTTTAAAAAAATATTTCTTAGCTTTAGAAAAATATTCCTAAGAAAAATTTGTACCTTTGCAGTTTGCAAAATTATCCCGATGAGAATATCGGTACAAAGTAAGAAAAATGGAAAGAAGAAACGAAAATAGAGATTGGAAAAGACCTCAAAAAGGAGGCTTTAACAAAGAAAGAAGAGAAGAAAAAAAGCCTTTTTCAAGAAGATTTGAAAGAGATAGCGAGCAGGCTCCAAGAGAATTTAAAAGAAAAAGGGAGCAATCTTTTGAGAAAACAGATAGATTTTCTGATAAAAAAGAGAGATTTCCTCGTAGAGAAAGAACTTTTGAAAGAGAAACAAAGCCTTTTGATAGAAATTCAAGAAGATTTGACAGAGAACCAAGAAAGTTCGATAAAGAGCCAAAGACCTTTACAGAAAAACCTGCAAAATCTTTTGATAAAGACATACGTTTGAATAGATTTATAGCAAATTCTGGCGTTTGTTCAAGAAGAGAGGCTGATGTTTTAATAGCATCAGGTGCAGTAACTGTGAATGGTAAAGTTGTAACACAAATGGGTGTTAAGGTTTCAACCTCTGATGTTGTTTGTTACGATGGAGAAAGACTCTCTCACGAGAAAAAAGTATATCTTTTGTTGAATAAACCAAAAGGATTTATAACAACCCTTGACGATCCTCAAGAAAGAAAAACAGTTATGAGTCTTGTGGAAAAAGCATGTAAAGAAAGAATTTATCCAGTTGGACGTTTAGATAGAAATACCACAGGCTTATTGCTTTTTACCAATGATGGAGATATGACAAAAAAGCTAACTCACCCATCATTTGGTGCAAGAAAAATCTATCATGTAGAATTGGATAAACCACTTGCAAGAAACGATATGCAATCCTTGCTTGATGGAATAGAATTGGAGGACGGATTTACAAGATTTGACGATATTCAATTTGTAGAATACTACAACGATAAAAAAGTTGTAGGAGTAGAATTGCATAGTGGTAAAAACAGAATTGTAAGACGTATGTTTGAAGCTATGGGTTACTATGTTACAAAACTAGATAGAGTAAGTTTTGCAGGATTGACCAAGAAAGACCTTCCAAGAGGTAGATGTAGATTTCTAACCGAAAAAGAAATTAATTTCTTAAAGATGTTATAGATGAGAATACCTCATTTCACATTGACAAAACGAGCAAAAAAGATATTATTAGTAATAATTCTTTTGCTCGTTTTGTGCTTTTTAGCCTCCGCAATATTTATTTGGGCAAACGAATCAAAGATTAAACAAATCGTTGTAAAGGAACTGAATAAGTCCTTATTAACAGAGGTTAAGGTAAGTGAGATAGAAGTGAAATTCCTTTCTTCATTTCCTATGGTTTCGGTGGTTTTCAACGATGTTGTCATAAATGATGTCTTAGACACTTTGAAAAAAGATAGGTTTGTTGAGGTTAAACAATTAGGAGTAAAGTTTAGCGTTTTGGATATTCTCTCTGGAAGATACAATGCAAAGAAAATATCGGTAGAAAACGGACAAATCAATCTTAGAGTAAATTCTCAAGGAGAGAGTAATTACATTTTTTGGAAACAAAGCGAGGAAAAAGATAAAGAAACAGAGTTTTCATTTGCCCTTAACTTAGTTGAGTTTAACGATGTGGAGTTTAGCTTTCGCAACGACATATCTCGCTTATTTATAAAGGCAAAAGCCGATGAGTTAGCAGCAAAAGGAAATTTTTCTGACAAGTTTCAAGACTTGCAATTGCAGGCAGATTTAATGCTTAACACACTTGTGTTTGATGAGTTTAAGATAAGCGATTCTCAAAGACTGACCTGTGAGATTAATGCTCACAACAATACTGACAAAAGCTTGCTTAGCATTAAGAAAGCAGAGGTATGTTTGGAGCAAATGCTCTTTGATTTAACGGGGGCTTACTCCTATGATAATAAATCTGTGATTGACCTTGCCTTAGTTGGTAAAGAAATAGATTTAAAAGAGGTTTTCTCTATTTTTGACATAGATAGCCAAGAGTTGTTAAAGGGATATGAAAGCGAGGGCTTGGTTGATTTTTCAATGAGCGTAAAAGGCGAATTGTCAAAAGAGGTTTTACCTCAAATAAATGCGGATTTCAATATTGAAAAAGGAGGACTTAGAAATAAAAAGCTTAATATTTTTTGCGAAAATATTAGTTTAAAAGGAAGTTATTCAAATGGAGAGAAAAGAAATTCAAAGACTTCTCAGTTGAGTGTGGAGGATTTTTCTCTTAAATTAAACAATGGATTTTTCCAAGGCAAGTTATTTGTTAGCGATTTTTCGGATATTAAAATTGATGCACAGATAAAAACTCAGTTAAAGCTTGAAGATGTTAAGGCGTTTTTGAAACAAGACAGTTTGCAGGTGCTTAAAGGAGATTTGTCAGCAGATGTGAGGGTGAAAACCAAGATAAAAAATCTTAATTCTTTGGTTTGTTCGGGCAGTGCTAAGATAAAAAATGCAGCTTTTAAGGATTTGAGATTAGAGGCAGTGGTATTGGATAATTTATCTTGTGAGGCGTTGTTTGACAACAAGAAAATAAGAATTAACAACTTAGAAACCTTGTTTAATTCTGAGAAATTGACTGCAAATGCTTTAATAGATTCTAAGAAAATAAGTGCAGATGTTGATTTGAAGCGATATAAATTTGAGGACTTGGTGATAGATAATATTAAGGGTAAGGTTTTCTATTCAGATAGGGTAGTTTCTACAAATGATTTACAATTTGATATTTTTGAAGGTAAGGTTAGCTCAAAGGATTGCAAGTTAATTTTTGCTGAAAAGGAGAATGTGTTAAGCGGAAGTTGTAGAGTGAATAATTTGAACATAAAACAGACATTCAAAACTTTAAATAATTTTTCTCAAAAGGTGATTACCGACAAGAATTTGGAAGGACGATTGAATGCAGATGCTGTTTTTAATCTTTATTTTGATAAGAAGTTTAATTTTTTGTCAAATCGCTCCTCGTTTAATGTGAATTACTCTATCGCAAAAGGCAGATTAAAGGAGTTTGATTTGATGAAAAAACTTTCTTTGTTTGTTAAGGAGGAGGCTTTGAAAGATGTGAAGTTTGAAAACATAACATCTTCTTTGCAAATGAATAATTCTTCCATTAATTTTGAACCTATTGTGGTGCGTTCTAATGTTGTGGATTTTGAATGTTTTGGAAAACACGATTTAGACAATAAGATTGACTATCAATTTGCGATAAACCTTTTGAAAAATGCTGATAAAAATTCAGCAAAAGTAAAGTTGTTTGTAAAGGTTGAAGGATTTTTAAATGATCCTAAGTTTAAATTCAACCTGCAAAGCGATATGAAGAAAGTAAAAGAAAAGGTAAATCAAGACAAACGCGAGATAATAAACGCTATTGATAAGGATTTTAAACTCAATCTTGAAGAAGCAAAGAAGGATAAAAAAGAATGGGAAAAGCAAGAAAAGGGAGAGTTTATCATTGAATGGGGAGAAGAAAAGGATACTGTGGTTAGTGGTAAGCAATTCGAGGATAGTGATTTTATTATAGAATGGTAGCGTTTTTACGCAAAAAAAGTTTTACCTTTGCATTATGTTAAATCAAGTGGAAATCGAAGATATAATTTTTGAAAAGGCAATTTCGGCAAGCGAGATTAAAGAAGTCGTAAGCCGTTGTGCAAAACAAATCATAGATGACTACAAAGATAAGGAGATTACTTTTCTTGTGGTTTTGAATGGTGCGTTTGTCTTTGCTGCAGACTTGCTTCGCGAATTTGACTCTTCATGTTTAGTATATTTCATAAAGGTTTCCTCTTACCAAGGAATGGAAAGTACAAATCAAGTACAGATTTCGGGATTGCCCTCTTGTGTTTTAGAAGGAAAAGACGTTGTAATCATAGAAGATATTGTGGATTCTGGATTGACAATGCAAAAACTTCTTGAAAGATTGCAAAAGGAAAATCCTGCAAGTCTTGAGGTTTGTACATTATTTTTTAAACCAGAGAATTTTAAAGGCGATTATAATATAAAATACATTGGAAAGAGTATTGAAAACGACTTTATTGTTGGTTACGGACTTGACTTTAATGATAAGGGACGTAATCTTGCCAATGTTTATCAAAGAAAAAAATTATAAATTATGTTAAATATAGCATTATTTGGAGCACCTGGTGCAGGAAAAGGAACACAATCAAAAGAGTTAGTAAAGAAATATGATCTTACTTACATATCTACAGGAGATATTCTAAGAAAAGAAATTGCAGCAGGAAGCGAATTAGGATTGCAAGCAAAGGATATTATCAACAAAGGTGGACTTGTGAGCGATGAACTCATAGTTCAAATTATAGAAAAGATAATAGAAAAAGAAGATCACGGAGGAATACTTTTTGATGGCTTTCCTCGTACTGTTGTTCAAGCATATATTTTAGAGGGATTATTGCATAGAATGAACAGAAGACTGCTTTGTATGTTGAGCTTAGAGGTTCCAAGAGAGGAACTAATAGAAAGAATGCTTAAACGTGCAGCAATTGAGGGCAGAGCTGACGATAATGAAGAGGTAATAAAGAATCGTTTTAAAGAATACGATGAAAAGACTCAGCCTGTTGCAGATTTCTACAAAGAAAAAGGCATTTACTACCCAATAAACGGAGTCGGCTCAATGGAAGAGGTGTTTTCTCGTCTTACAAACAAGATTGAAGAAACATTAGAGACAGCATACAGAAATATTGTATTGTATGGAATGCCAGGTTCTGGACGTGGAACACAGGCTAAACGCATTGCAGAAAGATATTCTTTGGTTTATGTTTCAACAGGTGCAATGATAAGAGAAGAAATCAAACAAAACACTGAATTAGGTAAGATTTGTTTGCCATATATCGAACAAGGAGATAATGTTCCTGATGAGGTAGCAATACGATTGATAGAAAAGAAAATCAAAGACAATCCAAACGCAAAAGGATTTGTGTTTAAAGGATTCCCTTCTACGTATGTACAAGCTTATATCTTAGACGGAATATTAGATAGAATACATTCCTCAGTTACATGCGTTGTAGAAATAAAATCAAATCCGATACAATGTGTTAAACGTTTAGTTACAAGAAGCAAAACTGACGACAAACGCATCTATGACTTAGACACAGATACAATAATCCATAGATTGGAAACTTACGAAAACTGTGCTAATAAAGTAAGAGAGTACTATACAAATAAAAATAAGTATTATAGCGTAAACGGAGACGAAGATGTGGAAGTGGTATTCGAGAACGTTTGCGACACTGTGGATAAAGCATTAAAATCTTAATAAAGTGGCATCGAATTTTGTTGATTACGTAAAGGTATGTTGCCGTTCAGGAAAAGGAGGGGCAGGTTCGGCACATCTTCTTAGAACAAAGGGAGACGCAAAAGGTGGTCCCGATGGAGGAGATGGCGGAAGAGGAGGCCATATCATACTAAGAGGAAATAAACAGTATTGGACGCTTCTGCATCTCAAATATACAAAACACTTAATTGCAGAGGCAGGAGGTAATGGCGGAGAAAATCGTCTTCATGGTAGGAATGGAAAAGACGTAATTGTTGATGTGCCGTTGGGAACAGTTTGCAAAGATTTTGAAACCAAAGAAATCGAATGCGAAATTGTTGAAGACGGACAACAAGTCATAATAGCAAAAGGCGGAAGAGGAGGATTGGGAAATGATCACTTTAAATCGCCAACAAATCGTACGCCACGCTATGCACAACCTGGTGAAGACGGACTTGAAGTCTGGAAGATAATAGAATTAAAGATACTTGCCGATGTAGGACTTGTGGGATTTCCTAACGCAGGTAAAAGCACTTTGCTAAGTGTTGTTTCGGCTGCGAAACCTGAAATCGCAGATTATCCATTTACTACTTTGGTTCCAAATCTTGGAATGGTGTCTTATCGTGAGGATAAAAGCTTTGTGATGGCAGATATTCCAGGAATAATAGAAGGAGCCTCAGAAGGCAGAGGCTTAGGTCATAGATTCTTGCGTCATATTGAAAGAAACGCTGCTCTTTTGTTTATGATTCCTTGCGATTGTGATGACATAAAGAAAGAATACAATATCTTGCTTACAGAGCTTGAACGTTACAATCCTGAACTCTTAGATAAAGAAAGAGTGTTGGCGATAACAAAGTGTGATATGCTTGATGAGCAAATGAAAAACGAAATGAAAAAACTCCTCCCTGAAAACATAGAAAGTATTTTCATTTCTTCGGTAACAGGAGAGAATATACAACAATTAAAAGACACACTTTGGAGAGTGTTAAATAAATGATAGAATATTTAAACGACTTAGATACACAAGCGTTTTATTTGATAAATTCGGCAAGGAACGGTTTTTTTGATTGGTTCTTTGCCGTTATTTCTTCACATCTGTTTTTCGCTCTTGTGGTAGCGAGCATTTTCATTTGCTTTGCATATAAAAATTTCAAAAAAACATGGTGGATAGTTCTAATTCTTATAGGGCTTTGTTTCCTTTTAGGAGATAGAGTTTCGGTTATGGGATTTAAAGATGTGTTTGAAAGATTAAGACCTTCTCATGCTTTGCAAGATGTTTTTCTTGTAAAGTTTAAAGACTTTCATCTCGTATATACAAGCAAGGGCGGTATGTATGGATTTGTTTCTTCGCACGCTACAAATGCTTTTTGCATAGCAACGCTTTTTGGACTCATATCTCGCAAGAGACTTTCTTGGATTTTACTTTTGCTTTGGGCATTTCTTACGGCTTATTCTCGCATATATTGTGGCGTTCACTATCCGGGAGATGTGATTTGTGGAGGATTATTAGGCGTTGTTTTAGGCTGGTTGATATATTTTTTATACACAAAAATTAAAAACAAATACCCTCAAATTTTCTCTTAGGAATATTTTTTTTTCTCTTAGAAATATTTTTTGTTTTCTTAGGAATATTTTTCGTTTTCTTAGGAATATTTTTTTAGCCTTTTACGTATAGGTTTGTCGTAAAAACTTGCTAAAACAAAGGCAAGAATTATTGATATAAATACCACAAATAATGCTACGGGATAGGTTTCTTGTAGGGTGTATTGTTTGGTTTCTATTAGCCATTGATAGAATAGATACATTATTGGATAGTGAATGATATACAAAGGATAGGAAATCTCTCCTAATAATTGACTCGCTCTGCTGTTTTCTTTGCTTGAGGCTCCAATGATTACAATTAGAGGAAAGATAATCGCAATACAGATTTCTTCATAAATGCCATTGAGATTTATTGCATTGAGGGACGATAGGTAAGGAATGGAAAGAGTTGTTATGAGTATGATTGCGGAGATTAAAAAAGGGTATGGGAGTTTGATTGATTTGAATTTGCGAGAGATAATCATTCCTAAGGTGAAAGGAAAAAGCATTCGCAACATTCCTCCAAAGAAATTGATTGTGTCAAAGGTCCAACCAACTCCTATTGAGCCGTATCCCGATAGGTTTCCTATGGCAAATATACTGTGGAGCAAGCCTAAGATTACAACTAAAATGGTTAGGAGTTTTGTGCTTAGTCTTCTGATAAATATAGCATAGAGAATGTTTCCTATGTATTCAAAAAATAGCGACCACATAGGGCCATTGAGTGGGAAAAGTTCTCCATTTCCTCTTACTTCGTTGAAAGAGCCTGGTAAGGCTGGAATCATAAAACAGGTTAGCAAGAATGTGATTATTGAAATAGTAATTGGGATTGGTATTCCACTCCATTGCATAGAGCCTCCTATGAGAAAACATATTAAACCGATGAATGCTCCCATTATTAGCATGGGGTGAAGGCGTATTAGTCGGCGTTTGAAAAAGGAAGCCGTAGTCATTTTATCCCATCTGTCGTTATAGGCATAGTTTATTACGAATCCCGATAGTAAAAAGAAAAAATCAACTGCTAAGTAGCCGTGATTGAAAATTCTTATTAAGCCATCGCCTGCTTGATTGGTGATTTGTGCAAAGGAAAAGCCTTCAAAAATATGGTAACAAACGACAATGATTGCGGCAAGCCCTCTTAGAGAATCAAGGACTTGATAATGTTGTTTTGAATCAATCATGTTTTAATAAGTTTTTTAGAGCACGAATTTGTTTTATTGAGTGAATGTCGCTACCAACTTGGTCGTAGTAGTTTTTAGATAGCAACCATTCGGCTTTCTTTTGAGCCATTTTTCCATACATTCCTTCTAAGGAAAGAAGATTTAGTTGGAATTTTATGCCTTCGGATTTTAATTTTGAGTAGTCTTTCTCTGTCATATAGACATATCGTTCAGGGTGTGCAAGTAGTGGATAATAGCCTATGGAGTGAATTTCTTTTAAAGTTGCATTTAAATTTAGCGGTGGATTGAAATAGGAAGTCTCTACTAAGATTTGATTTTTTAATTCTCCGTGTGGCAATAGGTCTTTTTCGGACAAGCGTTTGTAAAATACGGTGTCTATCATATATTCTGCGGAAAGGTGTAAATTAATCTTTCCTTTGTAAGCGTTTTGCAATTCAAGAAATCTATCTTGTAAAAACTTAGTTTCATTAGGAATGTCCTCCATTATGTGAGGCGTACACCAAAGATGTTCAAAGCCTAAGCCCTCTAATTCTTTTAGGATTTCTAAACTCTCTTCTAAGTGTTCGACTCCATCATCTACACCATAGAGAATATGAGAGTGGACGTCAGATTTGCAATCTAACAATCCACTCTTTTTTAATTTATTTTCTTTCTTGAATAGTTTGCTGAAAAAATTTGCCAAGTCTTGTTGTGATTTTAGTTTTCGTTGTTTGAGTAGTAGCTTCCATAACGATAACCATATTTATAGCCATACTTGTATCCGTATTTGCCATAATTACTACTGCTTGTTTCGGTTCCGTTTAGTATGCAAGACATATTTTTAAATGAATTATTTACATAAAGTTTTTCTAAGTCGCCTAACATATTTCTTTCTAATAATCCAGCTCTAATTACAAAGATTGTTCTATCTACACTGCGTTCTATGATGTGTGTATCTGTAACAATTTCAATTGGTGGACAGTCTACAAAAATGTAGTCATAGTCTTTTTTAAAATTTTCTATCATTGTTTTGAACAAGTTTTGTGATAGTAATTCGGCTGGGTTAGGAGGAATTGTTCCTACAGGTAAAATGTATAATGAATCGTAGTCTTTGCTTTTTACTATAACGTCATTTATTTCTGAAACGCTTTTTGCTAAAAAGTTTGATAAACCTAATTTAGGTTGTCCTACAAATTTAGATGTAGAAGCGTGGCGTAAGTCTGCGTCTATTACTAAAACTTTTTTGTTTTGAATAGCTAAGGCTATCGCTAAGTTAATTGAGATAAATGATTTACCACTTCCAGGATTGTAAGAGGTAATAGCAATTGCGTTTGAACCACTGTTTTCTGTCATAAAATCTAAATTGGTTCTTAAACTACGGAATGCTTCATTTATTACGTTTCTGCTACCTGCTTTAACAACAACTTTTTTGTTTTCTTCTTCTGTTTTCTTCTTTAATCGTGCTAATCCTGTGCGTTTAGGGAAATAGTTTGGAATTTCTCCTAAGAATGGTAGGGTTAAATTCTTTAAATCTTGTCGTCCTCTAACGGTTGTTGTGAAGTATTCTCTAAGAACGATTATTCCAAGTGGAATAGCCATTCCTATTACAAAACCTACAAGAAGAATCATTGTGCTTCTTGGTGCAACAGGGAAGATTCCTGCTCTTGGCTTTTGAATAATACGTGTGTTGTATGCTGTGAATGCTTGTGAAAGTTCGTTTTCTTCACGTTTTTGTAATAGATATAAGTATAGAGATTGTTTTACTGATTGTTGTCTTTCAACTGAAAGAAGAACTTTTGCTTGATTTGGATTTGAAGCAAGTTTTGCTGAGGTTTGTTTTTCTGTTCTTTGAAGTTCGTTCATTTGATTTTGAAGAACGACTATTTGATTATCAACGGAAACACCAATAATTCTTCTCATCTCCAATAAGGCTTTGTCCATATCCTTAACAAGCACGTTTTTTTCACTACTATTGGATACTAAATTGTTTCTTTCCAATAGTTTTGCGTTGTGCTCTGAGATTAATCTTTCGATATTTGCGTTTTGTATTCCAGAGTTTACAGGTAAAAGCTCAGAGGTAATAGCATTTTTTGAAAGATAGTCTTTAATATAGTGTGCCATCCAAATTTGATTGCTTAACTCTCTGATTTCTTCGTTTATGTTGGAGTTTTGTTGCAAATACATGTTAGCTACAGCATCAACATCTGGCAGTAAGTTTACTGATTTGTATGAAGAAATGTCGCTATCTACGTTTGCTAATTCGTTTTCTATTACTAATAAACGATCGTTAATGAAAATTGATGTGGAATTTGCTATTTGATTCTTGTCTTTAATCCAGTGTTCATTATAAACAAGGATTAATGTACTTAAAAAGTCTTCTGCTCTTTGTACGGAAACATCATTAACAAAAAGAGTGATAACATCGGCTTCTTTGTTGTTTTGTTCTACTCCTAATCGTGCAGAATATTTTGAAACAGTGGCATTTTTACTAGCTCTGCTAACAAGGATTTCGTTAGTTTCTTCAACGAGTTCTTTGTTATAGTGAATTGTAGGTGCAACAATTAAACTTCCGTATGGCGAAGTGATAGTGTCATATAAGCGCCCTTCTAATTTTTTATCGTAGAATTTTTCTCCGTTAAATGATAAATTAGAAATAATGAACTTTTCTTTTTCTAAAAGTTTTATGGTAAATGATGCAACTGCGTTGTCTGCAAGATCAGGCATAGAAATAGTTATAGGAAGGCTTGTGCCATATAGTAACTTGTCATAAAAAAGTCCTGGTTTGCGATAATCAATTTGTAGTTTAAGCCTATCTACAACCTCTTCCATTAAGTCAGTAGAGGCAAACGCTACTATTTCATTTTGAACGTTGGTACTGCTTTTGAAAAATCCTGTGTTGTTGAAATCTATCTCACCCATAGCAGAATTGCTCTTTGAGTCGGATTTTATTTGTATTTCTGCATTTGCAGAATATTGAGGCTCTATTTTTTGTGTGTATAGGAATGCAATTGCTACTGCTAAAATAACAGACATTACAAACCAATACCATTTTGAAATACAATAATAAATTATGTTTTGTATGTCAAGAATTTGTTCTTTTTGTTCTTGTTTGTTTCTTTCTATTTGTTCCACAATTTTTTTCTTGTTGATTATCTAATAAATACTAATAAAACAGATGTTAAAAGTGAGGCAACCGAAATCCAAAATGAGGTTGAACGAACATTATTACCATTTACAGTGGATTGTCTCATTCTTGTATCGTTTGGTTCTACGTAAATGATGTCATTTTGCTTTAAATAAAACACGGGAGAAGTGAAAACGTCTTGTGCGGAGCATAGATTAACCCTATATGTCTTTTGTACTCCGCTTTCTTTTCTCATTACTAAAATATTATCTCTTTTTCCGTATATTGTCAAATCTCCTGCCGCACTTAGAGCTTCTGTTAGAGTGTAAACGTCTTTGTCTATTGCGTATCTTCCAGGCCTTGCAACTTCTCCTATTATTTCAATATTCAAATTCATATACTCGATTGTAACAACGGCTTCTGTTGCTTGTTCTTGCGCAATGATTGTTTGCTTTATTCTTTGTTCGGCTTCTTTACGTGTTATCCCTGCAACATAAACTTGTCCTATTGCAGGCATGTCAATAAAACCTTCCTTGTCTATCGTATAACTAGATATTTGTCCGCTACTTGCAGTTCTGCCATACAAACTCGTATATCCCAATCGTTGAGAAACGTATGGTAGATTAAAAAGTTCTGAAAGTTTTGGGTCTTTACAATTGACGATTACAGAAATCTTATCTCCTGGAGACAAAATTATTTCTTGTGCGGGTGGAACATCTAATTCCGAAATAGAATCTACGTCTTGATAATATACAATTGCGTCAGTGGAAGTACAAGAATGTAAAAATAATGTTGTAATACATAGGATGCTTAATGCAAGATATGATTTAATTTTGTTTTGTTTCATATATTTTAATTTTTAATCACTTCTATATAATCTGGTTCAACTTCTGCCATAGCTACTGCTAATAATTTATCTAACATAACAACAACTCTTTTGCTTCTTTTGCCTTTTACTTTTACAAATACTCCTTCAATGCCGTCAAAATTTCCTCCAATAATTCTAACTTTCGTACCTTTTGCTATGTTTATTTCCTCTGGCGTTAGATAAATTGCTTCTTCATTAACATTTTTTGATGCTTTAATGAATTGTTGCATTTCATTATCTCTAACAGTTATAGGCGTACTTTGTCCGTTTTCTTTATTAACTAAATATTGTAAATTCAGTATTTCTTTTTTTAATTCTTTAATAATACAAAGTTTACTATGAACAAATATTAGGTTGTTTACAGCTGGAGTTAATTCGTAAATAGTTTTTCCTCGTCTTTTTATCAATTTCCTTTTTGTAGGAATGAACACTTCAATTCCTTTGTCTTGCAGCCTATCTTGCACCTTTAATTCATTTCTATAAGGAACCCTCATAGCATACCATAAAATCTCGTCTTCTTTGTGCGAAATAGACATATAAACCTTTAACTTGTTAAAATAAACTCTGCAAAAATATAAAAAAACCATAGAATTTCATTGAAAAAACAAAAAATCTTTGTTGTTTTTATTATTTTTGCAACCAATTTATAAATAATAATGAATATGAACACAAAGTACGCAGAGTATAAACAACTTAATTTGACTCAAATTTCAGATGAAATTTTGAAAAAATGGCAAGAAGAAAACACCTTTGAAAAGTGTTTGGAATTAAGAGAAGGGGCAAAGCCGTTTATTTTCTTTGAAGGGCCTCCTTCTGCAAACGGACAACCAGGAATCCACCACGTTATGGCACGTGCAATCAAAGATATATTTTGTAGATACAAAACACAAAAGGGTTATTACGTTGCAAGAAAAGCTGGTTGGGATACTCACGGTTTACCAGTTGAATTAGGAGTAGAAAAACAATTAGGAATAACAAAAGAAGATATAGGAAAGAAAATTTCTGTTGATGAATATAACGAAGCATGTCGCAACGAAGTAATGAAATACAAAGACATGTGGGATAAACTTACTGTTCAAATGGGATATTGGGTTGATTTGAATGATCCATACATCACATTTAAGAACGAATACATAGAAACACTATGGTATCTATTAGGAATACTACACGAAAAAGGCTACTTATATAAAGGATACACTATTCAACCATTCTCACCTGCAGCAGGTACAGGATTAAGTTCTCACGAATTAAATATGCCAGGTTGTTACAGAGATGTAAAAGACACAACCATGGTAGCTCAATTCAGAGCTAAAAATCAAGAAGCACTAAAAACAAAATATTTAGCAGGACAAACACACTCAGAAGATATTTATTTCATAGCTTGGACAACAACTCCATGGACTCTACCTTCAAATACAGCTTTAGCAGTAGGGCCTAATATAGATTATGTATTTGTTAAAACATTTAATCCTTATTCTGGCGTTCCTGCAATAGTTGTTTTAGCAAAAGCATTATTAGGTTCATTCTTCCCAGAAAAAAATGCAGAACTATCGTTTGAAGAATACAAACCAGGCGACAAAGCAATCCCATTCCAAATATTAGCAGAATGTAAAGGAAAGGATTTAAAAGGAGTAGAATACGAAGCCTTAACAGATTTTGTAACTCCAATGGGAGAAGCTTTCAAAGTGATAGAAGGAGATTACGTTTCAACAGCAGACGGAACAGGTATAGTGCACATTGCACCAACCTTTGGAGCAGATGACGACAGAGTTGCAAAACAAGCGGGTATTGTTCCGATGTTTGTTGTCGATAAAGAAGGAAAAAATCAACCGATGGTAGATAGAACAGGTAAATTTTTCCTTATAGAAGATTTAGATGCAGACTTTGTAAACAAATACGTAAACGAATCATACAAAGAATTTGCAGGACGCTTTGTTAAAAACGCATTTGATCCAAATTTAACAGAAAAAGATCCTACTCTTGATGTTGATATTTGCGTTTACTTAAAACAAGCAAACAAAGCATTCAAAATAGAAAAACATACACACAACTATCCACACTGTTGGAGAACAGACAAACCAATTCTTTACTATCCATTAGACAGTTGGTTTATAAGAACAACTGCTATAAAAGATAGAATGATAGAATTGAACAAAACAATAAATTGGAAACCTGAGGCAACAGGAAGCGGACGCTTTGGTAATTGGTTAGAAAACCTTGTGGATTGGAACCTAAGCCGTTCAAGATATTGGGGAACACCACTTCCAATTTGGAGAACAGAAGATGGGAAACACGAAATCTGCATAAGTTCTGTTGAAATGCTTTCTAACGAAATAGAAAAGAGTATTGCAGCAGGCTTTATGAGTGAAAACCCATACAAAGATCATAAAAACTACGATAGTTTTGACCTTCACAGACCATACATTGACTCAGTAATCTTAGTAGCACCAAATGGCGAAAAGATGAAAAGGGAA
>RHMF01000818.1_pt1 | contig 24304 bp, 19 predicted proteins | sample 5365151 | NCBI WGS metagenome assembly RHMF01 (sample SAMN10266501, study PRJNA497801) | feces metagenome | isolation source: feces | host: Bos taurus | place: China: Prairie of Fairy Mountain | collected 2017-08-14 | reverse complement strand
TTTACCGATTGCTTCCTGACCGCCTTCTGCTCTCACGCGTTCGTTTTCGTGTTCAAATTCAAACACATCTACCTGACCGCCCGGCAGCAGATTTGTATCCCCGGCATCTTCTACTTTAACTTTACGCAGCATTTGACGAACCATTACCTCGATGTGTTTGTCGTTGATATCTACCCCCTGCAGGCGGTATACCTTCTGCACTTCGCGGAGCAGGTACATCTGAACACCCAGAGGACCTTTTACACGCAGTAAATCGTGTGGGTTAATGGAGCCTTCTGTCAGTTCCTGACCAGCCACAACGATATCACCGCTGTTTACTTTCATGCGGGCACCGTATGGTACTGGGTAAACTCTTGCTTCGCCATCACCTTCGGTGATAGTAATTTCTTTTCTGTTTTTGATATCCTGAACGTGAACAACACCGTCAGCTTCTGCAATGATTGCCTGACCTTTTGGTTTTCTCGCTTCAAACAGCTCTTCGACACGAGGAAGACCCTGTGTAATGTCATCCCCCGCTACACCACCGGTATGGAAGGTACGCATGGTTAACTGAGTACCCGGTTCCCCGATGGACTGAGCAGCAATAATACCAACTGCTTCCCCGATATCTACATGACCGCCTGTTGCCAGGTTACGGCCATAACATTTACGGCAGATGCCATAACGGCTCTTACAGGTCAGTGCACTGCGGATTACAACGCTTTCAATACCGGCTTTCTGAATTGCAGCAGCCAGATCATCTGTAATTTCTTCGTTAGCACCAACCAGAACTTCACCTGTTTCCGGATGAATAACAGGTTCCAGTGCATAACGGCCTGTAATACGTTCTTCCAGCGGTTCAATAACTTCATTGCCGTTTTTAATTGCTTCTACCAGTAAGCCTTTGTCTGTGCAGCAATCGTCTTCACGAACAATAACTTCCTGCGCAACGTCAACCAGACGTCTGGTTAAGTACCCGGAGTCAGCGGTACGCAGCGCGGTATCTGTTAAACCTTTACGAGCACCGTGGGAAGAAATGAAGTACTCCTGTACGTTCAGACCTTCACGGAAGTTCGCTTTAATTGGTAACTCAATGGTACGACCAGTGGAGTCTGCCATCAGACCACGCATACCACCCAGCTGACGAATCTGCTGGTTGTTACCACGGGCACCAGAAGTAGCCATCATGTTAATATTGTTGAATTTGTCCAGATTCTGCAGTAATGCATCTGTAACATCTTTTGTCGCTTTAGTCCACACTTTGATTACCAGATTGTAACGTTCTTCATCGGTAATCAGACCGCGTCTGTATTTCTGTTCAATTCTTTCAACTTCTTTATCAGAAGTCGCCAGAATTTCAGCTTTTGCATCTGGAACGATAATATCACTAAATGCTACTGTGAAACCAGCCTGTGTGGAATATTTGTAACCCTGTGCTTTGATACCGTCCAGCATAGCCGCTGTTGCGGATGCGCCGAGCAGTTTATAGCATTTTGCTACGATTTTACCCAGGCCTTTTTTGCCTACGGTTTCATTTACATAGCCAACTTCTGCTGGAATTACATTATTGAAAATGATACGGCCAACTGTTGTTTCCAGTCGTCCACCATTCGGAATTCCGTAGCGGCTTCCGTTTTCCTGACGAACCAGAATTTTTGCCTGCAGATGAACTTCACCTGCATCGTAAGCCAGCAGTGCTTCAGTGTTATCTTTAAAGATTTTGCCTTCACCCAGAGCACCATCACGGTCGATTGTCAGATAGTAGGAACCTAAAATCATGTCCTGTGTTGGTGTTGTTACTGGTTTCCCGTCTTTCGGGTTCAGAATATTATTCGCAGCCAGCATTAAGAGACGTGCTTCCGCCTGTGCTTCAGCAGACAGAGGAACGTGAATCGCCATCTGGTCACCGTCAAAGTCCGCATTGTACGCGGTACATACCAGCGGATGCAGACGCAGTGCACGGCCCTCTACCAGAACCGGTTCAAACGCCTGAATACCCAGTCTGTGCAGAGTCGGTGCGCGGTTTAACAGTACTGGATGATCTTTAATTACATCTTCCAGCACATCCCATACTTCTGGTTTCAGACGTTCTACCATACGTTTTGCACTCTTAATATTGTGAGCAAACCCTTCGTTTACTAATTTTTTCATAACGAATGGTTTGAATAATTCAATTGCCATTTCTTTTGGCAGACCACACTGGTGCATTTTCAGTTCCGGACCTACAACGATTACAGAACGGCCAGAGTAGTCAACACGTTTCCCTAACAGGTTCTGACGGAAACGACCCTGTTTCCCTTTCAGCATATCGCTCAGGGATTTCAGAGGACGGTTACCAGGTCCTGTTACAGGTCTGCCGCGGCGACCATTGTCGATTAATGCGTCAACAGCCTCCTGCAGCATTCTTTTTTCATTACGAACAATAATATCCGGCGCACCCAGATCCAGCAGACGTTTCAGACGGTTGTTACGATTGATAACTCTGCGATACAGATCGTTCAGGTCAGAAGTCGCAAAACGACCGCCATCCAGCTGTACCATTGGACGGATTTCCGGTGGAATTACCGGCAGCACATCTAAAATCATCCAGCTTGGTTTGTTGCTGGATTTCAGGAATGCTTCCACGACTTCCAGTCTTCTAACTGCTTTGATATTTCTCTGACCGGTAGTTGTACGAATCTCCTCTTTCAGTTCTTCGTACAGTGCTTCCAGATCCATATCATCCAGCAGTTCTTTAATCGCTTCCGCACCGATACCAGCACGGAAACCACTGCCGTATTTTTCTTTGTTATCACGATATTCGCTTTCGGTCAGCAGAGACATTTTTTCCAGTGGAGTGTCGCCGCCATCTAAAACGATATAGGATACAAAGTAAATAACTTTTTCCAGCTGACGAGGAGAAATGTTTAACAGTAACCCCATTCTGCTTGGAATGCCTTTAAAATACCAGATGTGAGAGCATGGAGCTGCCAGTTCAATATGCCCCATCCGTTCTCTTCTAACTTTAGAACGAGTAACTTCTACACCACATCTGTCACATACTACACCTTTGTAACGAATCCGTTTGTATTTACCACAGTTACATTCCCAGTCTTTTGTTGGCCCGAAAATGCGTTCACAGAATAAACCATCACGTTCCGGTTTCAAAGTACGATAGTTAATTGTTTCCGGTTTTTTTACTTCCCCGCTGGACCATTCTCTGATCTGTTCCGGAGAAGCCAGACCGATTCTAATTCGGTCAAAGTTATTAACATCTAACAAAGGGCTCGCTCCCTTCCTAAAATCTGTTCCGATTAAAACTCATCACTCAGGATATCATCGCTATCCATATCATTCACTACATCGAAATCTAAATCCATATCAAGATCTTCATCATCGAGCATATCGTCATCCGGTTCCTGTTCTTCCAGTTCCCCGTCTTCCGTTTCAATCAGGAAGTTATTGAATTCGCCTTCCTGTTCTGGTTTTGCTTTTTCCGCAGGCAGTTCAATACCTAATTCTTTTGCCGCTTCCACGATGTCATCATCATCTTCACCGAATTCGATTTCTTCGTCATTTTCGTTCAGAATCTTGATGTCTAAGCACAAGCTCTGCAGTTCTTTGATTAATACTTTGAACGATTCTGGTACCCCTGGTTCTGGAACATTTTCGCCTTTTACAATAGCTTCATATGTTTTAACACGACCAACAATATCGTCAGATTTTACAGTCAGGATTTCCTGCAGGGTATATGCAGCGCCATATGCTTCCAGCGCCCAAACTTCCATTTCCCCGAAACGCTGACCACCGAACTGAGCTTTACCACCCAGCGGCTGCTGTGTAACCAGAGAGTATGGACCGGTCGAACGAGCATGGATTTTGTCGTCAACCAGATGGGCCAGTTTCAGATAGTACATATAACCAACGGTTACCGGATTGTCAAACGGTAAACCGGTACGGCCATCTCTTACAACAAATTTACCGGTTTTCGGATATTCCATATTGCTTGCTTCATTTGCTTTCTGAAGCATATCCAGAATATCCTGCTCGGAAGCACCATCAAATACAGGTGTCGCCAGACGAATGCCTAACGCTTTCGCCGCCATACCTAAATGTACTTCCATTACCTGCCCGATGTTCATACGGGATGGTACACCCAGTGGGTTCAGTACGATTTCAACTGGAGTACCGTCTTCCAGGAACGGCATATCGCATTCAGGCAGAACACGGGATACAACCCCTTTGTTACCGTGACGGCCAGCCATTTTGTCACCCTGGGAGATTTTTCTCTTCTGCGCAATGTAACAACGAACTACCTGGTTCACACCTGGAGATAAGTCGTCGCCATTTTCAGAAGAAAAGATTTTTACATCTACGATAATCCCTGCTTCCCCATGAGGTACACGCAGAGAAGTATCTCTTACTTCACGAGCTTTTTCACCGAAGATTGCACGCAGCAGACGTTCTTCCGCAGTCAGTTCGGTTTCACCTTTTGGTGTTACTTTACCAACCAGAATATCGCCCGGGCGAACTTCCGCACCTACACGAATGATCCCTCTTTCGTCCAGGTTTTTCAGAACTTCTTCCCCGACATTTGGAATATCACGTGTGATTTCTTCAGGCCCTAATTTTGTATCACGAGCATCACATTCGTATTCTTCAATATGAATAGATGTGTAGTAGTCTTCTCTTACCAGTTTTTCACTCAGCAGAACCGCGTCTTCGTAGTTATAACCTTCCCAGTTCATGAAGGCAATCAGTACGTTACGACCTAACGCCAGTTCACCGTGGTCTGTAGATGGACCATCCGCCAGGATAGCGCCAGCTTCTACCACCTGACCTTTTTTAACCAGAGGTTTCTGATTGATGCAGCTGCCCTGGTTAGAGCGTTCAAATTTTGTCAGTTTATAACGGTCTTTATGGCCATCTGCACGACGGATCACAATTTCGCGAGCAGATACATATTCTACAGTACCGCCATTTTCCGCAATTACCATAACGCCAGAGTCATATGCGGCACGATATTCCATACCAGTACCTACAAACGGCGCATCAGTTCTTAACAGAGGTACAGCCTGACGCTGCATGTTTGCACCCATCAGCGCACGGTTCGCGTCATCGTGTTCCAGGAACGGAATCAGTGCAGTCGCAATGGATACAACCTGTTTTGGAGATACGTCCATGTAATCAACTTTTTCACTGTCAACCACAATGTTAGCGTGTCCATAACGAGCGTTAACCTTTTTCTCAGCGAAACGACCTTCATTATCCAGCGGAGAGTTCGCCTGCGCCACTACAAATTTGTCTTCGACGTCAGCAGTCAGATATTCAATATCTTCCGATACAATACCGGTCTCTTTATCAACTTTACGATATGGAGATTCAATAAAACCATATTCGTTAATTTTCGCATAAGTACTCAGAGAGTTAATCAGACCAATGTTTGGACCCTCAGGAGTTTCAATTGGACACATACGGCCATAGTGAGATGGATGTACGTCTCGAACTTCGAAACCTGCACGTTCACGGCTTAAACCGCCAGGCCCCAGTGCAGACAGTCTTCTTTTATGGGTCAGTTCACTCAGTGGGTTAATCTGGTCCATAAACTGAGACAGCTGAGAAGAACCAAAGAATTCTTTAATTGCAGCCACAACAGGACGAATATTAATTAACCCCTGTGGTGTTACATTTTCAGAATCCTGAATGGTCATTCTTTCGCGAATCACGCGTTCCATACGGGTCAGACCAATACGGAACTGATTCTGCAGCAGTTCGCCGACACAGCGAATGCGGCGGTTACCCAGATGGTCGATATCATCAGAACTATAACCTTCTACACCTTTAATCAGGTTCAGCAGATACCGTACAGTTTCAATAATATCTTCATGAGTAATTACTTTTTTAGCAGGATCAATATCCAGACCCAGTTTTTTATTTACTTTATAACGCCCTACTTTTGCGAAGTCATAGCGTTTTGGATCAAAGAATAAAGAATTTAATAATGTTCTTGCATTTTCAACTGTAGGAGGATCACCAGGACGTAAACGTTTGTAGATTTCTACCAGTGCTTCGCCCTCTGTTTCAGTGTGATCACGTTCCAGAGTCATACGAACGCGTTCATCATTGTCAAACAGTTCCAGAATCTGACCATTGCTAGCATAACCCAGTGCACGCAGCAGTACAGTTGCAGGCAGTTTTCTGGTACGGTCAATTCTTACAAACAGATTATCATTTGCATCTGTTTCAAATTCCAGCCACGCACCGCGGTTTGGAATAATAGTTGCACCATACAGTTTTTTACCAGTCTGATCGATAGTTTCTGCATAGTATACACCTGGAGAACGAACCAGCTGGCTAACAATAACACGTTCTGCACCATTGATAATAAAAGTGCCTTTGGTTGTCATGATTGGGAAATCACCCATGAAGACTTCCTGCTCTTTCACTTCGCCGGTTTCTTTATTGATTAAGCGAACCTTTAAGCGCAGTGGTGCGGCATAGGTAGCGTCACGTTCCTTGCATTCATCTACATCATATTTTGGTTCACCCAAACTATAATCTACAAACTCAAGGACCAGATTCCCAGTAAAGTCCTGGATTGGAGAAACTTCCGAAAAGGTTTCCTTTAACCCCTCCTCCAGAAATAACTTGTAGGAATTTCGTTGAACTTCAATTAAATTAGGCATAACCATAATCTCTTCGATTTTGGCGAAACTATGCCTTTCTCTTAGTGCATGTGTCGTATTGACCAATGCTCCTCACCCCTTAAAGTTTTTTAATCAACGTTTCTATTCCAAAGAGTAAAACAGTTTTTGCTTTATCTCTGGCTTAAGCAAGCAAAGCAAGGAAAACCCTTGCTGTCTAACATTCTTTCAGACTAGTTTGCACTAGAATCAGATTTTTTATTCTTTCGCAAACTCTGTCCATTTTATTAGTCATATTCTCATATATTATCACAATCTATGTATCTTGTAAACCATTTTTTGCAAATTATCAAAAAATTTTTCTAGAAGCAAACGCACATCCTTTATCTCACTTCTCATTATATTTAAAATTCCAAAAAGCGACCAACAAAAACAAAGAGCATTTATTCTTTGTTTACACATTGAATAAATGCTCTATTGGTTCACTTGGAATTATCGTGAAAGTAAAATTATTTTACTTCTACGCTAGCGCCAGCTTCTTCCAGTTTTTTCTTAATTTCTTCAGCTTCAGCTTTTTCAATTTTTTCTTTAACGGTTTTTGGAGCGCCGTCAACAACTTCTTTTGCTTCTTTCAGACCTAAGCCTGTGATTTCACGAACTACTTTGATAACAGCGATTTTGTTAGCGCCAGCGTTAGCCAGAACTACATCAAATTCGGTCTGTTCTTCAGCAGCAGCTGCTGGAGCACCACCAGCTACAGCTACAGCTACAGGAGCAGCTGCGCTTACGCCGAATTCTTCTTCGAAAGCTTTTACTAATTCGGATAATTCGATAACAGATAATTCTTTTACTGTATCAATGATTGTTTGAATTTTAGACATTGTAATCTCTCCTATTATTATTTATAAATTTTGTTTTACGAAACTACGCGCAAAGTCTTACGCTGTTTCTTTGGATTTGCGTACTTCTTCCAGTACGTATGCCAGTCTCTGGATTGGAGCCTGGAAACAAGAAGCAACCTGAGCCAGTAATACTTCTTTTGGTGGCAGTTCGCCCAGAGCGATAACGCCAGCCTGATCCAGGAATTTGCCTTCTAACAGACCGCCTTTGATTTCCAGGATTTTGTTTTCTTTAGAGAATTTTGCGATGATCTGTGCAGGAGCAATCAGATCTTCACCGCCGAACGCGATTGCAGTAACACCTTTGAAGGTTGGTACCAGAGCTTCCGCGCCAGCTTCTTTAGCAGCGATTGTTAACAGTGTATTTTTTACTACACGGTAATCAACACCTGCTTCTCTCAGCTGTTTTCTTAATTTTGTAGCCTGAGCTACAGTTAAACCACGATAGTCAACTACAACAACTGTTTTGGATGCGTTGAATTTTTCTACTAATTCAGCGACAACAGCTTTTTTTCCTTCTAAACTACCCATTTCAGCACCTCCTAACGAGTGTATTATAATTAATACAGAACTGAAATTACTGACCGACCATATAAAAAGCCTTTGCGTAGAAACACAAAGGCAGAAATTGCATAGCAACAATGGCCTCGGTAGGAAATTAAGTCTTACGACACCTACTGTCTACAGCGAAAATCTATTCAGTTAAGCATTCAATATTATATCTGTTTGATTCTTACTTGTCAATAAAACTATTGCAGTTTTAATGGATTGATTTTTACACCAGGGCCCATTGTTGTGGAAACAGTTACGCTCTTAATGTACTGACCTTTGGAGCTAGCTGGTTTTGCTTTAATCAGAACGTCAACCAGAGTTTTGAAGTTTTCTTCCAGCTGAACCTGTTCAAAGCTAGCTTTACCAATTGGAGCATGGATAATACCGGTTTTGTCAACGCGGTATTCGATTTTACCAGCTTTAACTTCATTAACAGCTTTTGTAACATCCATTGTTACAGTACCTGTTTTTGGGTTTGGCATTAAGCCTTTTGGACCTAACAGACGACCGATTTTACCAACCAGACCCATCATATCAGGAGTTGCTACAGCAACGTCGAAACCAAACCAGCCACCCTGAATTTTAGTAACCAGTTCTTCAGCGCCAACGAAATCTGCACCAGCAGCTTCCGCTTCTTTCGCTTTTTCGCCTTTAGCAAATACTAATACAGTCTGGCTTTTACCAGTACCATGAGGCAGTACAACTGCACCACGAATCATCTGGTCGGACTGTCTTGGGTCTACACCCAGTCTAAATGCAACTTCCACTGTTTCATCAAATTTCGCAGTAGCAGTTTTTTTAGCCAGTTCAATAGCTTCGCTTACTTCGTACTGAGCAGCTCTGTCTACCAGTTTGCTGGCTTCAAGATATTTTTTACCATGTTTAGGCATAGTCTTTTTTCCTCCTAAGTGGTTCTACGGAATAATCCTCCCACATCATTAGCAAATAGAACGCAATAATTAGCCTTCTACGATTTCAATACCCATACTTCTAGCAGTACCTGCAATCATGCTAATTGCAGCTTCCAGGCTAGCAGCATTTAAGTCTTCCATTTTTTCTTCAGCGATTGCTTTCACTTTAGAAGCTGGAACTTTTGCAACTTTTTTACGGTTTGGTTCGCCAGAAGCTCTTTCAATACCAGCAGCTTTTTTCAGTAATACAGCAGCTGGAGGAGTTTTGGTGATGAAGCTGAAAGAACGGTCAGCGTAAACTGTAATTTCAACAGGAATGATTAAACCTGCCTGATTTTTTGTTCTTTCATTGAATTCTTTACAGAACCCCATAATATTAACACCATGCTGACCTAATGCAGGACCAACTGGTGGAGCAGGGTTCGCTTTCCCTGCAGGCACCTGCAGTTTTACAAAACCAACGACTTTTTTCGCCATTATTGGTGCACCTCCTTAAACAAAATGTGGTATAACGGGGGTTTCCCTCCCACTAAAAACTAGATATGAATATCATATCTAAACTTTAAAAACCTGGTCATAGTCCAGATCGATAGGGGTTTCACGGCCACCGAACAGGCTCAGCATAACAGTTACTTTACCTTTTTCCATATCAAGACCGCTAACTCGTCCTACCATACCACGGAACGACTGATCTAAAATTTCAACATTGTCGCCTACTTCATAGTCAGTCTCCCTACGGGCATCTTCCAGTCCCTGTTCACGCAGCAGCACTTTTACTTCTGCTTCATGCAACGGAACCGGTTTATTCCCTGCGCCAACGAATCCCGTTACCCCTGTTGTATTGCGAACAACATACCAGGAATCATCGGTCATAATCATTTCCACCAGAACATATCCCGGAAAAACTTTACGTTTGTTTACTTTAACTTTATCGTTTTTCTTTTCTTCAACATCTTCTGTTGGAACCATAATGCGGAAGATAAATTCTTCCATGTTCATGGATTCAATTCGTTTTTCCAAGTTGGCTTTTACTTTGTTTTCGTAACCTGAATAGGTATGAACAGCATACCATCTTTTTTCTTCCATGAAATCAGGCCCCTAACTTAAATTAATAAACCAAAAACATTACCTACAACTGCATCTACAACCCAGATCAGGACTGCCATAATCACAACTACACTCAACACTACATTGGTATAGGTGAACAGTTCTTTTTTTGTAGGCCAGTGAACCTTTTTCAACTCATTCAGAGAGGCTCTGCTGGTTTTTTTGGCTTTTGCAAAGAAACCAACTTTCTTTTCAGGCTGTTTTTCACTCATTCGGCATTCATCCTACCTTACTTAGTTTCTTTGTGAACAGTGTGAGTTTTGCAAAATGGGCAGTATTTTTTTAACTCAATTCTATCTGGATTATTCTTTTTGTTTTTTACAGTGCTGTAGTTACGTCTTTTGCATTCTGTACAAGCCAGTGTAATTCCAACGCGCATTCAAAACACCTCCCAAACGAAATTCTATAAAAAAGGTCATATTTGTACCTATTTTTCACGCCTATCTAGTTTAGCATAACGATATTGTCCTGTCAATAACAAAATCAAACTAACCACAAATAATATCTCGACTCTATTTATGACAGTCTGCCAATATTCTCTGTAGTTTTCTTCTGCTACTTTTGTTATAATATAATTATAATTGTCGTATATAATCATATATCGTTTTATTAAATTACGCAAGGAGAATTCTATGCATCTGGATCAACTTCTTCTGGTTCTCGATTTGGCACAGACTCATTCCTTCAACCAGACCGCAGAACGGAACTATACTACACAGCAAAGCGTTTCATATAGCATCAAACAATTAGAGAAAGAACTGAACGTAAAAATCTTTAACCGTTCCAAAACCGGTGTATCCTTTACAAAAGAAGGACAGCTTGTTCTGGAATGCGCCCAGGAAATGAAAGCATCCTATCAGAAACTGATGCAGAATCTCGGGCAGGAGCCAAAGTTTTCTGCACCGCCAGAAAAACTGACACTCTATATTTCCTCCGTACTGTTAGTTGACTGCATGCCGGATATTATCAAAAACTTCAAACAGATATATCCGGATACCCGTCTGTTCATTAAAGATGTTAACGACGATGCCATCGTGCCGGCGCTTCTCCATGGTCAATGCGATGTGGCAATGTGGACCGTAAACCACGGTTACCTCGAAAATAACATTTCACCTGATATGGCAGAACGTATGCACATGAATGTGATTATGCAGGATAAATCTGTTGCTGTATTTACAGCCGAGTCTCAGCTCGCAGAAAAAGAAATACTTTCCATTGAAGACATCTCAAAATGTTCCAAAAGCATTTTCGGTGTAACACCAATTGACTCTTTCGGCAAAGACCCTTTAGACTATGCACTGTATCAGGACAATAATCTGGCAGTTCATCAGCAGCTGGCATCCGAGGACAGCACCATCTGCTTCACATCGGAAATCATGTACCAGAAGTTCTTTCCGAAAGAGAAATTTGCAGCACGTCCTATCGAGTACCCGACTCTGCCTCACTATCATATGCTTCTCCGGCGCAAAGATACGCAGCATACTGTTTATGATGCTCTTGACCGCATCATTGTACACGAGCTGAAAAAACTCTGATTCTTATTTGCAATAAATGCAGTTTCGTTGGTCCAATAACTCATACCACATAATCTGTAATGAAACAGGATTCCAGTTCAGAATTTTCATTTAGCTGAACAGAATCCTGTTCTTTTATTTTCAGTTCATCTGTTTGCCATTATTTCATTTCTGTTTTACTCCGAAATAATGTTCCACCTGCGAGCCCAGTAACGCAAACCCTCTACTGCTGAAACAGAATTGTGATATTCCATCTGTTTCAGCGCATCCGCCCAGACTTCTTCCGGAATTGCACTCGGCAGACTCTGCAGTTTCACAATTCTGTGCATATAGGTATCATCCATCAGTTCTTTTAAATCCGCCTCAAACTGTTTACGCACTTTCGGCAGATCATTGCTTCGGTTATACCAGTAGGTTTTCTGATAAACCGGCGTATGCAGAATCCCCTGTTCATCCATTTCTTTTACTTTGTTGTACAGAGATTTTTCATTGGCATTGCAGACAAATGCATATGTCCCTGTTGTTTTGCTCTGATACGCTACACCATAAAAAGTGCGTTCAAAATTATCATGCACCTGCATTTTACGCATCATCTGTTTTTTCGTCAGCTTAATCCATTTGCAGAGCTGATCATATCTCCAGTCAAGCAGATGTTTTGTCACATAGGCATAGTCCACCGCCCCTGCAAACAGATACAGCTCTTCTTCGTCAAAATAGCCGTCCAGTTCTTCCTGCCATTCCAGAAGCAGCTCTTCCGCTTGATTATCGGCAGGAATATTCTGAAGCTGATACAGCGTATCAAAATATACATCTGGGAACTGATCTCGTAGCTGTTCTGCCAGTTGCAGTTTAAAATAGAAAAACAAGTCCTCCTGCGTTTCTTCTTTTATAATGGCACGCGTACTCCACTGCTGTACCGGCGTAAGACTGCAGCCTTCCAGCACATGTTCTTCATAGGTTCGCTGAATCAGCAGCTCATCATCACTCATACTATACATGCGTTTGCCGTTTTCCCGTTTCCACGCATAACCGTACACACTGCATTCCTGCTCAAAGCAGTTCATTTCCGCCAGCTTATTAACCATCTGCGCACTGCTGACATCACGTAAAGATGTTGTCATGTTGTGTCCCTCCCCGTCCTGTTATCGAAAGGATAAATGATAATAGCCGTCTTTCATCAAGCCGATTTCCACTGGCTTCTGCAAAAAGCTGCTGATAACTTCAGAATTAATAACATCTTCCACTTTCCCGCTCTGATAAATCTGGCCATTGCGCATCAGCATGCAGTTATCAAACAATTCCGGCGAAATTTCCTCAAAGTGATGGGTTACATATAAAATAGTATGCTGTCCTTCGTCGGCAATCCCTTTCACAAACCGTTTCATTTTATGTTTCATTACCACATCCAGGCCAGTCATCGGTTCATCCAGAACCATAACCTCAGGCTGTGCTAAAAGCGCACGAAGAATCAGTATATTCTGCCTCTCCCCCTTGGACAGCCAGCTATACGAGGCATCCAGTCGATCCTGCAGCCCTACACGCTCTAAAAGCCGTTTTAACTTGCGAACATGACTTGATGATATATATCCATCCTCCAGTCCTAATGTACCGCTTAAACCAGCCAATGTTAAATCCATAACCGATTCATTCTGATAAATCCGGTCAAAATAAGAGTTACTGATAAATCCCATTTTTTTGCGGATTTCTAAAATATTCTGTGTACGGTAATCCTCACCGCGATAAAAAATATTCCCGTGTGTATAATCCTGATAGCCGGATAACATACTCAGCAGAGTCGTTTTGCCACTTCCGTTCATACCAAGAATAATCCACCGGCTTTTTTCTTCGATTTCCCAGTTTACGTTTTTTAACAAAAACCGGCTGCCCGACTGACATCCTAATCCTCTTGCTGTAATGATTGCACCCATTTGTCAGCCTCCTCCAGCAACTGTTCCAGCCGATCCTCCTCGATGGTGGTACACTGTTCCATCGCATATTCATTCATATATACCGGAACGGTCAGCCCTGTCTCATTGGTTAGCCCCAGATAACGCAGCTGCCAGCTTGTAATGTTACAGACCTTTGCCACATTCATCTGCAGACGCTGTTCATTATCTTCCATATCCGGGAAGTGGTTGAACTGTGTCGCCTCCACAAAAGCCTGGCATATGCCTCTTTTTCCACGCCATACTCAATTTTCTGGCACTGGTCACAATATAATTCAATGCGAGCCATCGCCTGCGTATGAAACACAATCTGACGCACATGCAGTTCACTTCCGCAATAGCGACAGCAGCAATATTTTGCTCTCTGTTTCAGACGGTCCACGCGCAAAGATTTTTCTTTTGCCATGATACAACACTCCTTTTCAGTTAATCTGATTTCCTTACTATTATAACCGAAACCACAAAAAAGGGGGAGTACCGATTATTTTTAAATAATCCCTCCCCTTCTCTCTTGCTTATCAAATACTCAATACGTTACGAAATAATTTTTACTTCTCAGATATTCTAATCCCAAGAATCCTCTCAGTTTATGAACGGTCTCATTAACCGAAAATAACAGTAGCCAGAGGCCAACCGATAATCATAAATACTACGAACAGGATTGGCAGAATTTTCAGAGCTGCTTTAGACATAGCACCTGGTGTTACCATTTCCTGAGACATTGCAACTGCAGTTACAGGAGAAGCCGCCGGTGTTGCCAGAGCGAACTCGGAAATGATGAACAGCAGCGCTACCATACCAACAGGGTTCATGCCAACAGCCTGAGCAAAGTTAATCAGGAATGGCATACAGATAACAGTTACGATCATGTTGTTTGCAATGTTGGTTAAAATTGTACCGATAACCATTATAACTGCGATAAACACGATTGGAGGCAGTTTCATAAATGGATAGAACAGTACCGCCATTGCACCGCCGATACCGGTATCAGCAGTTACCATGTAAGTGGACAGCAGCATGATGAAACCTACCATGGTTACCTGACCCCAGTTACACATATGATACAGTTCTTCCAGATTGCCCAGAGGTTTGCCATCTTCGCCTTTGATCAGAGGAACCAGAGCACCCATCATCAGACAGATACCGATTAAGCCGAATTTATTCAGGAACGGTGTGATAACAGGAATCGATACTACGTTGAATACGTTTAATGCGATAAATGCAACGAACAGACCCAGAGCGATTTTCTGGTCACGTGTACATTTTGGAATACCGCCTTCCATTCTGTAGTTCGCCAGTGGAGACGCATCTACACGGAATACGAATTTCATCAGAGCAATGAATACAACTGCCATAACGATACCCATAATACCCATCATCAGCATGTACTGAGGAACAGGCATTGGAACATCTGGTAAAGAACCCTGATACATTCTCAGGTAAACCAGACCAGTACCCATGAATGGGAATAAAATCTGACCACGCATCAGCTGATAAGAAACACCCAGGAAGGTGAACAGAACCAGCGGATCATCTTTTTGAACGCCAACCTGTTTGAACATAGCGGTTAAGAAACCACAGAAGATAACGCACATGATGATTGGGTTAAAGGAACCGCACAGCCAAGCTACGATAAATACAACGAAGATAGCCAGGAAGCCTTTGCCTTCGATGAATTTGTTGTTAATCAGAGCAACTGCCAGCCAGTTGAATGCGCCGTTTTTCATAGCTACACCAACAGCGCCCATTGCAACGATTAAGCAGACAATAACTTCGTTACCAAAGCTGCCCTGCAGCATTGGCCCCCAGCCGATGGTTAAACCCATACCTGCCAGAGCGATAATACTTGGCCATAACATGTCAATCATAATCCAGCCGTAGATTGCACCGATAAAGCAGCCTAAGATAGCCATACCCTGCGGTGTAATAGTTAATACGCCCGGAATGAAACGGAAACCAAAACATAATGCTAATACGATTAAATAATGAATAATATTAACTTTTTTCTGTTCCATAATAAATCTCCCCCATTTCGATATTAATTGTAAACAGAAAGTTGTGTTTGTGTTTGGCTTTTGTTTCCGGTCTGCTTTTTCTATCTGCCGCAGTCTGCACCGGAGCGTCAATCATAAATGTTATAAGTTCCAGGAACCCCGGACAGTCTGCAACACATTCGTTTTCGCAAAACTCAGAAACAGAGCCGTTCTTATTTTTGAAACCTTTTCTTTTTGTTCTCGTACGCATTGAATGAAAATGATTTGCAACAATAAAGATTCTACCCGGCCGGCCGAAACCGGCCGGACAGAATGATTACCCTAAATTGAAAAGCCTATTACAGTTCTTCGCTTAAGATGGTGTAAACAGGTGCACCTTCGCACTGTGCAGGCATTCTTACACCCAGCAGAGCTGCTGCAGTAGGAGCCACGTCAACTTCGCGTGGGAACATGGTCATTTCGAAACCTTCTTTAATACCAGCACCAGCTGCTACAAAGATTGGCCCTACGGAAGTATCTGCATAACCTTCAGCGGTAGATAAGGATTCCCCGTGGTCACGAACGAAGTCTTCGTGAACGAAGAAGATGATATCTGCAGATGTGTGTTCGCCGCCTAAGCCCAGCAGATTAGCATCTTTTCTGTGCAGAGCCAGAGCGATTACACGACGACCTGTTTTTGGATCTCTTACGCCGTACAGGTCAGTAATGATTTTTTCTTCCAGTTCATATTTTTCAGCAGGATCTACGATACCGAAACGGTCACGGCCTTTCAGGTTGATGTAGATAGAGTTGGAACGCTGCTGAATAGCACGTGTTTTTTCCCAGTCGATTGCTGCGATATCGTTGCCGTTTTCGTCTTTCTGCAGAACGGTGTAGCCCAGTTCTTTCATCAGACCGATGTTGATACCGTAGTTGTCACCGATTTCAGGCATGTAGTCTTCTTTTGGACAAATCAGAGAGTGGTCAGAGAATACCAGAATGGTCCAGCCTTCATCTAACAGGTGCATGAATTCGCCGATGTATTCGTCAGCCATTTCATGAGTACCGATTGCATAGTTGTAATAGGTTTCTTCGCCTTTTCTGGATTCGCCTTCACGTTCTTTCAGTGTACGCATGTAGGTGTGACCAGCCATGTCAGGACCATGGAAGTGGGAGAAGATTACTTCTACACCTTCTTCTTTAATCATGTAGTTCAGGGAGTCTGCCTGCCATTTTGCAGCCTGTCTCCACTGTTCCAGGTTACATTTCATTACGATATCATCGTCGCCGTCACCCAGCTGACCGGTAGCACATGGAGGGCCGAAGTTTGCTTTGATTTTGTCAAAGATCCATGTTGGGTACCATACGCTGTTGTCGTCAGCGGAGAAACCGTTGGAGTACCACATACGCAGGAAGGAACCGTCTTCCGCCAGATCCAGAATGCGTACGTTACGAACAATGTTTTCCAGAGCACCGGTACGACGGTTTGGCATAAAGTCAGGCACGTTTTTGGTGTAAACATCTTTTTCGATGATTGCAACCGGCTGCGGCTGATCTTTTTTCAGGTATACAGCAACTCTGTCGTATACGCCCTGTTCGTTTTTCAGGATTAAGCAAGGATGTGGGAATCTGCCGTATACCAGCATCCATGTGAATTCTTTTGCGCCTTCTGGGATTTCAACTTCCCAGCCGGTTGGTTCGGTGATTGGGCTCAGTGCCAGGTTGCCAGGGAAATGATGCAGGTTGTACATCTGCTGGTCGCCAGGCATTAAGATGTTGGTACGGATGTCCATCATTTTCAGTGGGTGGAAACCGTTGAAACCATCGATACCTTCTTTGAATTCGTTATATAAATCGTCTACATAAGACAGGTCGTTTACACATTTTGTGTAGCTGTTGTGGTTTGGAGCCAGGCCCAGCAGTTCAGCAGGGTCACCGGAGAAACCTTCAGTATGGCAGAATGCATTGCCTTTGAATTCTGGTGCTTCAATTTTTGTGCTTGCTACTGCAACACCTTCCCAGTCGCGCATTGCGTAGGTGAAGCCCAGAGCACCTGGAGAAGTACCATCTACTACGTACAGGTTTTCGCTGTCGGAGGATGGTGGCCAGGAGCCGCCCGGCCAGTGCCATACTAATGTTTTTTTGCCGGCTTCTGCAGTTACATTCCATAACTGTTCCGCTTTGCAGTACTTGGAATAGATACCGGAGAAGTTAACACCCAGATCACCTTCCAGGTTGATATTGAAGTCTTCAATACCGTGAGTCATTGGGTATGCACCGGTAGCCAGTGTAGCCCATGTTGGAGGTGTGATAGTAGGTACAGCACCTAACAGACGCAGGTCATGACGTGCCGCCCCGCGTTCGATTAATTTTTTCAGGTTCGGCATATGCCCTTCATCAACCATTTTACGGGAGAATTTTGGGTCTAAGCCATCTAAGCCTAACAGAATTACTTTTTCAGATAAGCCTTTGTTTCTTAACATAGATACATTTACCCCTTTCAGATTATTAAAGCTATATTAATATAATCTTAACCTTTGCAAAATTCCTACAAGTTCATTATAGGAGTTTCTACAAGAATAAACAACCTTTTTACAAAAATAATTATTGTAAAAGATTATTTTATGTATACATCTCGAAAAATACAGGCTTCTGTACAGCCCCGAAACCGGAGCTGTACAGAGCCAGCAATATTCAAGTCAAATTGGTCTTTTCAGATTGTCAGAATTAGTCTTCGATAATCTGGTAGATTGGAGCACCTTCACACTGTGCAGGCATTCTCAGACCCATGATGGAAGCGATTGTTGGAGCAACGTCAACCTGACGAATCATACGTTCAGTGTAAACACCTTTTTTGATACCAGGGCCTGCAGCAATGAAGATTGGACCAGCGGAGGTATCGCATTCACCCAGAGCGGTAGCCATGCTGTCATCGTGGTCATGTTCATAACCTTCTGCCATGCAGTAAATGATATCACCACTGTCAGGGCCGCCTAAACCTAATGCAATAGCATCTTTGTTACGCAGTGCCCATGCAATGATACGTTTGCCTGTTTCTTTATCTTTGATGTTGTACAGGTCAGTAATGATTTTTTCTTCCCATTCATACTGGTCAGCTGGATCAATCAGACCGTCGATGATAACTTCGTTACCTTCAGCGTCTTTTACAGTGTGCTGGTTTCTGCCTTTGATGTTCAGGTAGATGTGCATTTCACGGTTAGCAACAGCTGTTGTTTTGGTCCAGTCCATACGACGTTTTTTCTTACCGGTTTCTGGGTTAACTTCACGAACGGTGTAGCCCAGTTCTTCCATGATCTGAATGTTGCAGCCGGTATCGCCTAAGCCGCGCAGACCATATTTAGGGCAAACCTGAGCGTGGTCAGATACGATCATCAGAGTCCAGCCTTTATCCAGGAAGTGAACAAATTTACCCAGGTAACGGTCAGTCTGTCTGTAGATTTCCTGCATGATAAATTCATACTGTTCAGCAGTTGTATTTTCGGTACCTTTTGCCAGGTCACGGATAAACATGTGTTTCTGTAAGTCTGGTGCATGGAAGTGGGAGAAGATTACTTCATAATCGTTGTTTTCCATCAGGTAGTTCAGAGAATCTGCCTGGAAGTCAGCAACGTGTTCCCAGCACTGATGCATGCAGTCGTAAATCAGTTCGAAGTCACCAAAGCCCAGAGTGGAGCATGGGGATGGGTAACCAACGTTGTCTACGATTTCTTTGTACAGAGCTCTTGGATGCCACATCATGTCTGCTTCAATGTTCATGGAAGCGGAAATCCACATTTTCACTTTAGAACCGTCTTCTGCGATTTCCAGTACACGCATGTCACGAGTCGCTTTAATCAGGTCGTCGCCTTTCATGCAGTCGTCAACGATATCACGAACATATTCACGGTTTTTCATAACAACCATTGGTTCTGCCTGTTTTTTGTTTTTGTAGATAGCGATGTGATCGTATTTGCCATCTTCACCTTTCAGGATCAGAGCTGGACGACGAATCAGACCGCCGGATAACAGAACTACGAATTCTTTCGCATCTGCTGGAACATCTGCAGCCCATTTTTCAGCTGGTTTGATAGAAGAGAATGCGATGTCGGCTGGAATAGCGTTAGAACCACCCTGACCATCTTTGTTAGGGTTTACAATGTACAGACGGAAACCGTCTTCCATTTTACGCTGCATTAAGCTAGCCATACCGCCGGATTTCTGTTTTGGTTTGTCATCGCCTAAACCGGTAACTACGCAAGGAACTTTTGCGTCTGTCATAGCGCCGGAACGATATTCGATTGTTTCGTTTTTGTCACTTGCCATAACGATGAATTCACCGTCAACCTGAGCGGAACTCATGTTAACGCCACCTGGAGAGGTACCGTCTACTACATGCAGATTTTCGCTATCAGAGGATGGTGGCCATGCGGAACCTGGCCAGTGCCATACTAATGTTTTTTTGCCAGCTTCTGCTGTTACGTTCCACATCTGTTCTGCGTGACATTTAGTGGAGTCGAAGTTCAGGTTTACCATATCCAGGTCGCCGCCCTGTCTGTAGAAAGCGGTGATACCGTGAGTGGATGGGTAAGCACCTGTTGCCAGTGTTGTCCACTGTGGTGGAGTAACGGTTGGCAGAGCGCCTAATAATACTAAGTCTTCTCTGGCAGCACCAGCTTCCAGAATTTTTTTGGTGTTTGGCATGATGCCCATATCAATGTATTTTCTTGTCAGACGAGGGTCCATTGCGTCTACACCCAGTACAGCTACTTTACTTGCTTTAGCCATAATAAATCTTCCTCCTCAAAAATATAAATTCCATAAGTATCTGGCAGCTGCGAAACACAGCTGCATTTCTTCTATGATTATATTGTACTCGCATTATGTTTTTTTGAGAATCAGTTTTATTTTGTCCAAACTTTTAACGGATACAATTTTTTTTTGTCAGGAGCGCCAAACCATTCGAAATACACTATCATTATTCGTTAATCTATAAACATAGAGCAATTATTTGCATTAAATCAATAAAAAAACCGACACGATTTCAAGAAAAAATCGTATCGGTATAAAATCTTTGTGACAAGCTGATTCTCAGCCCTTAATTTTTTTGTTAGACATGCATCCTGTCTACTCAACAGTTTTTACATGCGTTCTGCTAAAAATTCGCGTTCTGCAGCAATTGTAGCGGTAGTCTGTTCTACACTAGGCCCGCCAACAGTGTTACGGGTAGCCATGCAGGTATAGACCGCAATTGCTTCATAAATGTCTTCTTCGATTAATTCATTGTGCGCTTTATATTCGTCAATTGTCACTTCATCCAGGCTGATGCCACGATCCAGACATTCTGCTACCAGTTTACCAACAATTGCATGAGCATCACGGAATGGAATCCCTTTGCGAACCAGATAGTCCGCCAGGTCTGTTGCATTGGTAAAGCCGCCTTTTGCCGCCTGCAGCATATTTTCTTTGCGAACAGTCATGGTGCGCAGCATTGGAGTTAATACCAGCAGACATTTCTGCCATGTTTCCACGGTATCGAATAATGGTTCTTTATCTTCCTGCATATCTTTATTATATGCCAGAGGCAGACCTTTCATAGTGGTCAGCAGACTCATCAGATGACCATATACACGGCCTGTTTTGCCGCGCATTAATTCTGCAACGTCCGGATTTTTTTTCTGCGGCATAATGCTGCTGCCGGTGCTGTACGCATCATCCAGATCAATAAAGTGGAATTCCTGGCTGGACCAGATAATAATTTCTTCACACATACGGCTTAAATGCATGGAACAGATAGACGCAGCCGCCATGTATTCCAGAATAAAGTCACGGTCGCTTACACCGTCCATGGAGTTCAGACATACCGAATCAAAACCCAGTTCCTCTGCAACCTGATAACGGTTCAGAGGGAAAGTGGTGCCTGCTAACGCACCAGAGCCCAGAGGCATTACATTCATACGCGCACGGCAGTCTTCCAGACGGGTGATATCACGTTTGAACATTTCAGCATAAGCCAGCATGTGATGCGCAAAGCTAACTGGCTGTGCACGCTGCAGATGGGTATAGCCAGGCAGAATGGTTTCTTTGTGTTCTTCTGCAATATCTACAACCGCATTCATCAGTTCTACCAGTAAATGATGTGTGTTTTCAATTTCATGACGCAGATACATCCGCACATCCACCGCTACCTGGTCATTACGGCTGCGGCCTGTGTGCAGTTTTTTACCAACCGCACCGATTTTATTGGTCAGCAGCACTTCCACATTCATATGAATGTCTTCTGCTGCAGGGTCAAATGTAACCTGACCCGCTTCAATTTCTGCCATGATTTCATCTAAGCCATTGATAATCATCTGTGCCTCTTCTTTTGTCAGCACACCGATATCGCCCAGCATACGCGCATGCGCCTTACTGCCGGTGATATCCCACTTATATAATTTCTGGTCAAAGGAAATAGAAGAATGAAAATCCTCTACTAATTTGTCGGTATCTTTGCTGAACCGACCACCCCATAATTTTGCCATTGTTCTTCCTCCTCATAATATAGCGTCTATCCAAATCTATTTTGAATCCATATTACTTTATCGATACTGCCAATGTTGAAGATGTTGAACATGTCAGACTTCACAGTATCTTATCCTGTTATTTTTCTGTTTTTTCAGACTTTTCCGAAAAGTTCAGCAAGTCCAGCATAACCCTACTGGTTGACATAAAAAGCCCAACATCCAGCATAGCATACTTTAGCATAGTATAGCATAGCACGGCTCGCTTTGCAATTATACGGCTTCTTCCATGCAATCCGCCGCTACAGCCTCTTCCTCAGTGGTGAAGGCACTGGCCCACAACAATCTTACGCCATTAATTCTCTCACAGCGCTTCTCAAAGACTCCACCTTATCCTCTGCCGCTTCTATGTTTTCACCTTTCAGTGAGTAATAGAATTTGATTTTCGGTTCGGTGCCGGAAGGGCGCACTGCCATCCAGCCGCCATCGGCAAAGAAATATTTTAACACGTTGGCTTTTGGCAGTTCATCGATACCTTCCGCATAATCTTTGCGTTCTGCTACAGTTAAGCCTCCAAACACAGAAGCATCAGCCGCACGAAGACTATCCATAATATCTGCAATTCGTTCCTGCCCGTCAACACCCGGCAGTGTAAAGGAATCCACTACATCTTTGTAATAGCCGTACTGCTGATACAGTTCTTCTAAACGCTCCAGCAGAGTTCTGCCCTGCGCTTTCTGATAAGCCGCCATTTCGCAGATTAACATAGAAGCAACCACAGCATCCTTATCTTTAGCATGACTGCCCACCAGATAGCCGTAGCTTTCCTCATAGCCCATGACAAAGTCATGGGCACGTGTTTCCTCAAAGCCGATCATTTTCTCACCGATATATTTAAAGCCTGTCAGCACATCCATCACTTTCACGCCTTTAGCTTTTGCAATGTCAGCACCCAGTTCGGATGTTACGATAGTTTTAAGCACAACCGACTTATCATCCACCTGTTTATGATTCAGTACATAATCCACCAGCAGAGCGCCAGTCTGATTACCGGTGAGCAATGTAAAATCAGCCCCGTTTTTCACAGCAACGCCTACCCGGTCGCAATCAGGGTCGGTTCCTAACACGATATCCGCATCCAGTTCCTGCGCATAGGCAATGGCCAGTTTGAGTGCTTCTTTATCCTCCGGATTTGGAGAATGTACAGTACTAAACCGGGTATCCGGCTCTTTCTGACTTTCCAGTACATACACCTGCGCAAAACCATCTTTATCCAGTACTGCGGTTACATTGCCAAGGCCTGTACCATGCAGCGGTGTATAAACAATTTTCAGATTTTCTTTTGCTTTGGCATCAGTTAACAGTGCCTGCTCCAGAACCGCTTTCTGGAATACCTGATGGTACGCATTCCCGATTTCATGATATAAATCCATATTCCGGGCTGTTTCATACGGCATCAGCACTGGCAGAGCCGCCAGTTCCTGATAGATATCGATTTTTTCTAAAATAGCCTCTGCCATCTCGCCAGTAATCTGGCAGCCATGTTCATTATATACTTTATAGCCGTTATATTCTTTTGGATTATGACTGGCGGTAATCACAATCCCTGCAATAGATTCCCGATATTTCACCGCAAAAGATAATTCCGGTGTCGGCGCCAGGCGATCAAACACATAAGTACGAATCCCAAAACCATTTAAAGTGAGCGCAGCCTCTTTTGCAAAACGCTCTGAATTTTCACGATTATCGTAAGCAATTACCACACCGCGCTGCATTGCATCCCGTCCATATGTAGACAGCAGATATAACGCCAGCCCCGATGTTGCCCTCTGCACCGTGTACACATTCATACGATTCGAACCGACCCCCATGATGCCGCGCAGTCCCGCAGTTCCAAAGGTCAGTTCCTGACAAAAACGCTCACGAATTTCTTCTTCATTATCTTTGATTGCTTCCAGTTCCGCCCTCATATCTGGCTCCAGCGCCTCATAATCCAGCCATTGGCGATAGCGGACACGATATTCCATATTGTTCATAATTTAAGCACCCCTCATTAGTACGCATTTTTATTAACAAACCCTTTAAACACTGTCAAGAAAACAATTCGCAAGTCAAAAGCAAAGGTCCAGTTTTCAATATAATACAAATCATGTTCAATGCGTTTCTCAATAGATGTATCCCCGCGCAGTCCATTCACCTGTGCCCAGCCAGTAATACCAGGCCGAACCTGATGTTTAATCATATAACGAGGAACTTTTTCACGGAACTTCTCTACAAAGAACGGACGCTCCGGCCGCGGT
>RHMF01000295.1_pt1 | contig 24331 bp, 19 predicted proteins | sample 5365151 | NCBI WGS metagenome assembly RHMF01 (sample SAMN10266501, study PRJNA497801) | feces metagenome | isolation source: feces | host: Bos taurus | place: China: Prairie of Fairy Mountain | collected 2017-08-14 | reverse complement strand
GCCTTTTATCTGCGCCTGACAATCGTCCCAGCTGTGATAGATGCCGGGATTGAGACCGCTCCAAACGACGTAGAACTTTTTTTTCATATGAAAAAGGGAAGAACTAAGAAGGAAGAGTGAAGAGTTTGGCTCCGCGATGTATGCAACCTCTTCACTCTTCCCTCTTTACTTTTCACTCATATTACATTCTATCAGGCACCTCGATGCCGAGCAATCCCATGCCCAAGCGGATGATCTTGGCCACGTTGGCCGAGAGCACGAGGCGGAAGCGCTTCACGGCTTCGTCCTCCTCACGCAAGATGCTGTAGTCGTGGTAGAACTGGTTGAACTCCTTCACGAGGTCGTACACGTAGTTGGCAATCACCGAGGGAGTGTAGCTTACGCCTGCCTCCTTCACTACGGCGGGGAACTCGGCCAACTTCTGAATCAACTCCATCTCCTTTTCATTAATTGTCAATTGTCCATTGTCAATTGTCAATTGGATATCTTGTGCGATAGACTGGATGCGGGCGTAGGTGTACTGGATGAAGGGACCTGTGTTGCCGTTGAAGTCGATAGATTCCTTGGGGTTGAAGGTCATGTTCTTGCGGGCATCTACCTTAAGGATGAAGTACTTGAGTGCACCGAGGCCCACGATGCGGGCGATATCCTCGGCCTCCTCAGCGGTGAGTCCGTCGAGCTTGCCCAGCTCCTTCGAGGTGTCGCGTGCGGTAGCTATCATCTCGGCCATGAGGTCGTCGGCATCCACTACGGTGCCTTCTTCATCTTGCCTTCGGGCAGCTCTACCATGCCGTACGAGAAGTGCACGAGATCCTTACCCCAGTCGAAGCCAAGCTTGTCGAGCAGGATAGAGAGCACCTGGAAGTGGTAGTTCTGCTCGTTGCCCACCACGTATATCATCTTGTTGATGGGGTAGTCCTGGAAGCGCAGCTTGGCGGTACCGATATCCTGTGTCATGTATACCGATGTGCCGTCGCTACGGAGCAGGAGCTTGTGGTCGAGGCCCTCACCAGTAAGGTCGGCCCATACGGAGCCATCCTCCTTGCGGAAGAAGAAGCCCTTGTCCAAGCCCTCCATCACCTTCTCCTTACCTTCGAGGTAGGTCTGCGATTCGTAGTATATCTTGTCGAAGTCTACGCCCATCATCTTGTATGTCTCGTCGAATCCAGCGTATACCCACTCGTTCATCATCTGCCACAAGCTGCGCACCTCGGGGTCGCCAGCCTCCCACTTCACGAGCATCTCGCGTGCCTCGGCCTCTGCCTCCTCCTTGGTGCAGCCCTCGCGCTCCATAATCTCGGCCACCTCGGCCTTGTAGTGCTTGTCGAAGGCCACGTAGTAGTCACCGATGAGGTGGTCGCCCTTCTTGCCCGATGTTTCGGGGGTCTCACCATTGCCATACTTCTGCCATGCCAGCATCGACTTACAGATGTGTATGCCGCGGTCGTTCACGATATTGGTCTTCACCACGCGGTTGCCGTTGGCCTCCATGATATTGGCCAGCGCATAGCCCAGGAGGTTGTTGCGCACGTGGCCCAGGTGAAGGGGTTTGTTGGTGTTGGGCGATGAGTACTCGATCATCACCAGCGGAGAGTTCTCTGTGGGAGTCTGCAAGCCATACTTGGCATCGCCGTCAATCGTGCCGAGCAGCTCCACCCATGCCGATGCGGCGATGGTGATATTGAGGAATCCCTTGATGACATTGAACGCCTGTACCATCGGTTCGTTGGCTGCCAAATATTCGCCTATCTCTTGGGCCGTCTGCTCGGGACCCTTGCGTGAGGTACGCAGGAAGGGGAACACAACGAGCGTCAGATGACCCTCAAACTCTTTCTTTGTCTTCTGCAGTTGTATCTGTGCAGGCTCTACCGCCTGTCCGTACAATGCATGTATCGCACCTACGATACTCTTTACCAGTTGTTGCTCTATCATAATTTTAGGTGTTATCAATCTTTATGGAGACAAAATTACTGCAAAAAATCGACATTTCTTGTCGTTGCCCACAATTTTGTTTATATTTGTCCTTCGTAACAAATGTATTCGATACCAAACATAAGAAAGTATACTATGAAACGTACCCTTTGGACCCTGCTTGCCGTGCTCCTGTGCACAGGCTCGCTCAAGGCACAAGAGATGCCTACACAAAAAGAAATCCTGAAGACCATGTTGCTGGTCAACGACTACTTCATGAAGAAATGGCCCGACCCCGCCACGCCCACCTTCGTCAAGCGGGAACGCCCCAGTAACCTATGGACTCGCGCCGTATACTACGAGGGACTGATGGCCCTGCACGAAATCTATCCGCGCGAAGATTTCTACAAATACGCTTATGATTGGGGAAGCGCCCACAAGTGGGGCATGCGCAATGGCAACACCACCCGCCATGCCGATAACCACTGTTGTGGACAAACCTATATTGACCTCTACCGCATCTGCCCCGACCCCGTGATGCTCAAGAACGTGAAGGTGAGCATCGACGCCATGGTCAACACGCCGCAGGTCGACGACTGGTGGTGGATTGATGCCATACAGATGGCTATGCCCCTGTTTGCCAAGTTCGGCAACCTATACAATGACACCAAGTACTACGACAAGATGTGGGACCTCTACGAGTATACCCGCAACCAGTTGGGCGAGAACGGCATGTACAACCCCAAGGATGCCCTCTGGTGGCGCGATGCCGACTACGACCCTCCCTACACCGAGCCTAACGGTGAGGACTGCTACTGGAGCCGCGGCAACGGTTGGGTATATGCCGCCCTGCTGCGTGTGATGAACGAGATTCCCAAGAACGAGAAGCACTATAAGGACTACCTGCGCGACTTCAAGGCCATGAGCAAGGCGCTCATCAAGTGCCAGCGCGAGGATGGCTTCTGGAACGTGAGCCTCCACGACCCCACCAACTATGGCGGTCCCGAGACCTCAGGCACAGCCCTCTTCGTATACGGTATGGCATGGGGCATCCGCAACGGTATCCTCGATGCGAAAACCTATGAAGAACCGATGATACGCGCTTGGAATGCCATCGTAGAAAAGGCCGTTCACCCCAATGGTTTCCTCGGCTACATGCAGGGAACAGGTAAAGATCCCTCGGCAGGCCAGCCCGTCACCTATGACAGCGTGCCCGACTTCGAGGACTACGGCCTCGGCTGTGTGCTCCTGGCTGGCGCGGAGCTCTACAAGCTGCAGGCGCAGATACTCTATCCGTAAGCTATTTAGCATTGAACACTTAAGTTATTATGAAAAAGCACTTCACTCTGCTCCTTGCGTGCTGCTGCACGCTGCTGAGCGCACAAACTACCAGTTACAAATTTGATTTCTCGGGCAAGAAGAAGGCTAAGGAAGGATACACTCTTATAACGTCTGAAACACTATATAGCAATGGAAATGGTTATGGATATGACTTTGTAGAAGCAAATACTCAGCCATCAAGCCTACAGCCATTTTATTTCTCTGTAGATGTACCCGATGGCAACTATCGAGTAAATATCGTGGTGGGTAACCGCCGCAAAGCAGGCATCACGACCCTGCGTGGCGAGAGCCGCCGACTGTTCTACGAGCGCGTGGCAACAAAGAAGGGGGAGTACAAGACCTGCACCTTCACCATCAACAAACGCAACACCCTCATCGAAGGCAACGAACACGTGCGCATCAAGGAGCGCGAGAAGGGTAAGCTCAACTGGGACGACAAGCTCACCATCGAAGTCAATGGACCTGCACCACAGATTATGGAGATGACCATCGAGAAGGTCGACGATGTGCCCACCATCTTCTTATGCGGAAACTCTACCGTGGTGGACCAGGACAATGAGCCGTGGGCAAGCTGGGGACAAATGATACCACGATTCTTCGATGAGAATGTATGCTTTGCCAACTATGCCGAGTCGGGCGAGACGGCCACAACCTTCATCGGCGCCAAGCGATTGAAGAAGTTGCTCAGCCAAGTGAAGAAGGGCGACTATATCATGGTAGAGTTTGGGCACAACGACCAGAAGCGCAAGGGAGTGGGCGACGGTGCCTTCTACTCCTTCATGCATAATATGAAGATTTTCGTCGACGAGGCTCGCCGCCGCGGGGCTACTCCGATTCTGGTGACGCCTACCCAACGCCGCAGCTTCAACGAGGAGGGTAAAATCACCGACACACACCTCGACTATCCCGATGCAACCCGCTTCCTTGCCGACCGTGAGAAGGTGCACCTCATCGACCTGCATGCCATGACACGCACCCTGTATGAGGCAATGGGTCCCGAGGCATCGAAGGCTGCTTTCGTGCACTATCCTGCCAACACCTATCCGGGACAGTCGAAGCCACTGGCCGACAACACACACTTCAACCCCTATGGTGCTTACCAGATAAGCAAGTGCATTATCGAGGGTATGAAGGCGCTTGACCTCGACATCTTAAAGCATCTGCGACCCGACTACACTCCCTACGACCCGGCACACCCCGACGATCGTGCCGCTTTCCAATGGGATGACAGCCGTTTCGTGGAGATTCTTAAGCCCGACGGCAATTGATTTTCCCCAAAAACAAAGAGAGACACCCGCAAGGATGTCTCTCTTATTATAAATGTATGTAAGATTACTGCTTGTCGCAAGCCTTAGCACACTTGTCAGCCTTGTCGCAGGCTTTCTCGCACTGAGCCTCGGCCTTATCGCACTTTTTCTCGCAAGCAGCCTTGTCACACTTGCCTTCAGCCTTATCACAGGCCTTGTCGCAAGGTTTTTCACAGGCTTTGTCGCAAGGAGTTGCACAGGCTTTCTTGCAAGAATCAGGCATCTCACAGGTTTTTTCGCAAGCCTTGTCGCACTCCTTCTGCGCAGCACACTCCGTGGTGGCCTTATCACAAGTGGCATCCTTTGCTTTCTTGTTGCAGCATGATGTCATAGTGAGAGCTGCAACGGCTACCATAGCCAATAATACTTTTTTCATAATGCTTTTACTTTCTTTGTTTAATAAATGATGATAGTGTCGGATGCAAATGTACAAACTTTTTTCATACTACAATGCCATAATGCTGTATATTTTAAGATTTTTGTGTAATTTTGTACGGAATGAATGACTAACTTCTACAAATATGAAAAACATCGAACGTATACTTTGCGCATCCGCATTGTTGCTGTTGCCATTGGGGAGCATCGCTCAGGAGTGGCCCGAACTGACACAGACAGCCAAACCTGCCGCACGCTGGTGGTGGTTGGGCAGTGCTGTCGACGAAAACAATCTCAGTTATAACATGGAGGAGTATGCCCATGCCGGATTGGGCGAGTTGGAAATTACACCCATCTATGGTGTGCAGAACAACGAAGAGAACGAACTCTCATTTCTCACGCCCGAATGGATGAAGGCGCTCGAATATACCATCAACAAAGGCAAGGAGGTGGGTATGCGCATCGATATGAGTACGGGTACAGGATGGCCCTTCGGAGGTCCTGAGACCTCGATAGAGGATGCTGCCACGAAAGCTATCTTCGAGCAATACACCATCGAGGGAGGCAAGGCTGTGGAGCTTCCCATTGCCGTATCGAACAAGAAGGATGCATCCACATCGACCCTTCATAAGGTAATGGCCTATCAGGGAAACAAGCATATAGATGTAACAAAAAAATGCGATGAAAAGGGTGTTTTGCGTTGGCAAGCTCCCGAGGGCGAGTGGCAAGTAATAGCGCTCTTCGTTGGTAAGACACGCCAAGCGGTGAAGCGCGCTGCTCCCGGTGGTGAGGGATATGTCATTGACCACCTTTCCAAAGGAGCGGTGAAACGTTACCTCAGCCGATTCGAGAAAGCCTTCAAGGCCAATGGCACTCCTGCACCAAACAATTTCTTCAATGACTCTTACGAGGTGTATGGTGCCGACTGGACGCCCGACTTCTTGGAACAGTTTGCCCGGCGTAGAGGGTATCGCCTGGAACATTATTTCCGCGAGTTTCTTGACCCCGAGCGTCCCGACATCACCTGCCGCATCGTATCAGATTACCGCGAGACAGTGTCGGACCTACTGCTCGAGAACTTTACCGACCAGTGGACCGACTGGGCACACCGCATGGGCAGCATCACCCGCAATCAGGCACACGGCTCGCCAGCCAACCTCATCGACACTTACGCTGCGGTAGATATTCCCGAATGTGAGGGCTTCGGACTCTCAGAGTTCGGCATCAAAGGACTGCGTCGCGACTCGCTCACCCGTAAGAACGACTCCGATCTCTCGATGCTCAAGTATGCCTCATCGGCCGCCCACATCAGTGGTAAGCCATTCGTGTCGTCAGAGACCTTCACTTGGCTCACCGAGCACTTCCGCACCTCACTCTCACAGTGCAAACCCGACATGGACCTTATGTTCGTGTCTGGTGTGAATCATATGTTTTTCCACGGAACACCCTACTCGCCGCACGAAGCAGAGTGGCCGGGTTGGAGCTTCTACGCCTCCATCAACATGTCGCCCACCAACAGTATCTGGCGCGATGCCCCTGCCTTCTTCGACTACATAGGCCGCTGCCAGTCGTTCCTACAGATGGGTAAACCCGACAACGACTTCCTCGTATACTTGCCCGTCTATGACCTGTGGAACGAGCAGAAGGGGCGCCTGCTCGCTTTCGACATCCATAAGATGCATCGTGTGGCTCCCAAGTTCATCGCCACGGTCAATGAGATTTGCAACAACGGCTACGACGTGGACTACATCTCCGACAGTTTCGTGCGCACCACCCGTTGCGTCAACAATCAGCTCGTCACCTCAGGCGGCGCATCCTACAAGGCCATCATAGTGCCTGGAGTGAAACGTATGCCTGCCGATGTGCTTGCCCACTTGGAGAAGCTCGTACGCAATGGTGCTACGGTAGTCTTCATCGGTGGTATACCCGAGGATGTACCAGGATATGGGAACCTTGAGGCGCGTCGCAAGGCATTCAACAAAGCAATGGAACGATTGGAAGCAGCCAGCAAATCAGGGACAGGCCGGGTCATCATAGGTGATGATTATGGCAAGACGCTTGCCCTCTGCGGTGTTCAGCCCGAGGAGGTGAAGACCCAACACGGCATGCAGTATATCCGCCGTAGCAATGATAAGGGACACCACTATTTCATCAGCGCCTTGCAATCCGAAGGGCTCGATGCATGGGTCACCCTCAGCGTAGCCGATGCCGATGCTATGATATTTGACCCCGTAACAGGACAGAAAGGCCGTGCCGCCACGCGCACCACCGATGAGGGTTTGCAGGTGTACTTGCAACTGAAGTCAGGACAGAGCCTCATTGTGCAGACCTTTATCGCGCCTATAGAGTCCGACAACTGGTGCTACCTGCAGCCGCAGACGCTTGCCCTTACGCTCGACCATGGTTGGACACTCGACTTTGTGGAAAGCGCCCCATCTATATCAGGAACCTTTGACATCGACGAACCACGTTCGTGGACAACCCTCGATACGCCTCATGCCACCACAACGATGGCTACAGGCCGCTATGCTCTGCAGTTCGACCTGCCTGCTATCGCAGCCGATGAGTGGGTGCTCGACCTCGGTGATGTGCGTGAAAGCGCTCGTGTACGCATCAATGGCAAGGATGCCGGTACGGCATGGTGTGTGCCCTTCCAGCTGACTGTGGGCCAATATCTCAAGCCAGGCAAGAACACGATTGAGGTGGAGGTGACCAACTTACCCGCCAACCGTATTGCCGAGCTCGACCGCCAACAAGTGCCTTGGCGCCGTTTCAAGGAGATCAATGTGGTAGACCTCAACTACAAGAAGACGGGCTATGCTCATTGGAAACCGCTCCCCTCAGGGCTAAACGGACAAGTAAAACTCATCCCTATGAAAAAGAAAGCATTATGAGAAAAGAACAAGCTATCTTTGCCGCAGGATGCTTCTGGGGCGTACAGTATCAGCTGCAACGTGCCCCAGGAGTACTGAATACTACTGTGGGATACATCGGTGGTCCCGAAGAGAACCCGCAATATGCCGATGTAAAAGCCCATCGTACCCACCACGTGGAAGCTGTACTTGTAGAATACGATGCAGACACTACCACATATGAGGCATTATGTAAATTATTCTTCGAGATACACGACCCTGCACAAACCGATGGTATAGGCCCTGACATTGGTCCGCAATACCGCAGTCAAATCTTCTACATCAATGAAGAGCAACAACATATTGCCGAGGAGGTGATAGCCTTGCTGCGCTCAAAAGGATATGAGGTGAACACGGCATTGCGCCCGTCCGAACATTTCTGGCCAGGCGAAGAGTATCACCAGGACTACTATAACAAAACAGGCGAAGAACCTTACTGCCACATACGGACCAAGAAGTTCTGACCCTATTCCGCTTAATGCCACACCTCACAAGGAACAGATAGTTCACAACGTTTAATGCCAAATGCCTAACATTTGGCATTAAACAAAGAGAGAGGGAATCCCCCTCTCTCTATTATAAAACTTGTCATCACATGGCCTCTATGATTACGCGGCGATTGTATGATGCGGGATCAAGAGTGGCCACTCCACCTTTACCCTCGATTGCCAAGTTGGCCTTATTCACGCCCAATTTGACGAGTTCGTCAGCAATGGTCTGCGCACGATGCAGTGAGAGTTTTTGGTTGTACTTGGCATCACCAGTTGCACTATCGGCATAACCTACGATACGCAGTTTGAGTCCATCGGCCTTGGCAACATCAGCTATAGATTTAAGATTCACCATATCTTTGTGAGAAGCTATCTTGGCCGAACCCAGAGCAAAGAAGATGGATTGAGGTGCAAAGGCACAGTCACCCGACACAACTTTCTCCTTCACAATCTCCTTAGGACGCTGAGCAAGCTGGTTGCGCAAGTTACGGTTGTTGGCTTGTTCCTGAGCCAAGGCCTCATTGAGAGCAGCCATCTCTGCAGCATTCATCATCACCAAAGAGCTGATGTCAGGACTATTATCCCAGATGTCACCACCAATATTATAGGTAATACCAGCTGTTACGGTGAATATGTCATCAAAAGCACGTTTAGGCCCTGTCATACCATCCATATTCTTGCTAGCAAAGAGTGCACCCATCTCCAGATTCACCTTCCACGAGTCATTCAAACGGAAAGTATTGAGAATACCTGCGTTGAATCCGAAGGAGTAGCTGTTGTGGTCAAATACTCTGACGGCACCCATACCTATATAAGGCACCATGTTATATAATCGACCAGCGTTGTATCCCATAACCATATTGGTAACATTCATCAAAGCATCTATATGCAAATTTGCATAATCCAACTTACTGCTATACCCTTGGAACTGGTAGCCATTAAGAGCCAGACGCATACCGATACCTGGCGTATACCATTTACCTACATAGGCCAATCCTGAGAAACTGATACGGTCCTTGAATTCCTGCTTGCCTTCCGGGTACAGGTAAGAGAATTGGGCTCCGGCATTCAGTGAGACGAACCAATTGTCCCAGAAGCTATTCGTTTGTACACTATACTTTGAGACGGGAACCTCTGCAATCTCCACCACCTCGGTCACTTGGGCTTGGGCCACTGAAACAGAGAACAAACCGGCCACAGCCATCATACTGATTACTTTTTTCATACTGTTAGGTCTTTAATTTATGTTTACCAAAAAAGTCTTATGTATCGAAATAACACGAATCTCTGAAATTTGTTTTCAAAGACCTAACATTAACATCCTACTTGGGAAAGGCAGAGGTGCCAAAAAGAGCAATAAAAAAGGAGACCCGCCTCTTTGGCAGGTCTCCCATATGTTGTGTGTCAAAATACTCTGATTAGAGAGCCTCGATGATAACACGACGGTTGTAAGAAGCGGGCTTAACCTCAGCTACGCCACCCTTGCCTTCAACTACGATGTTCTCCTCAGCTACGCCCATCTTAACGAGCTCCTTAGCAACAGCCTGTGCACGACGCTCAGAGAGCTGCTGGTTGTAAGCTGCAGAACCAGTAGCGCTGTCAGCATAACCTGTAACTTTCAGCTTAGCGCCATTGTTCTTAGCCATGTTAGCCAAAGCCTCAAGGTTGATGATCTCCTTCTTAGAAGCAACCTTTGCAGAGTTGAATGCGAAGAATACTGACTGGGGAGCAGCGAGTACTTCCTTAACAACCTTCTCCTTAACAACCTCTTTGGGTTTCTTAGCCAACTGCTCCTTCAAGTTCTTGTTCTCGTTCTGCTCAGCAGAGAGAGCCTCGTTCAAGCTTGCGAGCTGTGCAGCGTGCATAGCTGTGAGGGCAGCCATATCGGGAGAAGCATCGAAACCACGACCACCAATGTGCCAAGAGAGACCCAACAATGCGCCAGCCTGCCAGTTACGATCTGTTGTTACGCAAGCAACATTGTACTGCTTCAAGAAGAGGTCCAAATCAATAGACCAAGAGTTTGACAAACGGAATGTGCTCAAGTAGCCTACGCTCCAAGGAGACCAACCCTTAGCATCGCCCCAAAGACGGCCAAAACCTACGTAGGGGATAGCGTTGTATACGCGATCCTGCTTGTAGCCACAGAACATATTTGTCAAGTTGAACATAGCCTGTCCGTAGAGAGCATAGGCATTGTTCTGCTCACCAGCCTCGTTCTTGTAGAAGGGAAGGTGGCTCTGCAAACGGAGACCCAAGCCAGGTGTCCACCACTTACCGAGTGATACGGCGAAGTTAGGAGTCAAAGTGTTCATCAAGTCTACATCAGCAGCTCTTTCAACAGGCATTACCTGAACGCCGCCACCGAGTGATACGAACCAGTTGCTCCAAAAGCTGTTGGTCTCAACGCTGTGTTTTCTTACAGGATACTCCTCTGTCTGAGCCATTGCGCTTACAGACATTCCTGCAACTACCAAAGCAATCAATAATTTTTTCATACTTTTCTTTTTTAATTAAAGGAATAATAAATAATTTTTACAGTTCTTTTTCGTTTTATAGCATTGATTGTACTCGGGAGGCCTTTCCACCTTTGTATAATCGTGGCAAATTTATATAATTTATTTCACATTACAATAACAGCAGACGTAAAAAATAACAAAAAGCACTTTATTTTTAGCTTTTTTGCTAATCAAAGAAAGCATTCTGCACGCTTCTACTGAATTTTCCTCAGCTACCTGAACCGTTTCGAAATTTCCTCTTCATCGATGATGACAAAGGTCTTCTTGCCATCGGGTGTATATGCAGGTACATCGCAAGCAAACAGTTCATCTATCAGTCGAGTCATCTCTTCCATCGTGAGCACTTGTCCCACAACAATAGCAGCCGAACGGGCCATCGTAAGTGCCATAGTTCTATGCACCTCTTCTTTTGAGACATCCCCCCTCTCAATGGCATCGGCCAGGATATGCTCCACCAAGACTGAAGGAGTAAGTCCTTCGATACCTGTTGGTATACCTTGTATGGCAAAAGATCCGCCTCCCATATTTGTGATATCGAACCCAAGGCTGCCAAAATCATCCAACAGGTGCTCCATTGCAACAGCCTGTGCCATTGATAGATTCAGCATTTCAGGGAAGAGCAATCCTTGCGATGTGCTACGCTGCTGACTCAGCTGGGTCATATAGCGATGATAGAGTATGCGTATATGTGCTCTATGCTGATCCACCATCATCATACCAGACTTCATGGAGGTAACAATATAGCGGCCTTTATATTGATAGCAGTCAGCAACACTCGCCTCTACCCTTTCAACGACGGTTTCGTCGTCCTGTACGGGAGACAATGCAAAGTCGATTGTTCCATTCAGGGGGTGCGCCCCACTCCCTGCCACCTTCTCGGCAGCAGCTCCATCAAAGGGGACTTCATCTCCCAAGGTGGATCCTCCGACGCCTTTATATAGTTTATCCCAATCTATTGCCTGACGTTTGTAGCTGTCTTGCCCACTTTGTCTGAAAGGGTTGTAATTACTATCCAGCTTGGGCATAGGTGGAGATGCAGGAGGCGCTGCAGGACCATTAGAGACAAAAAGCGGGATGTCAGGACAGTCGGCCACATCAAAGTCAATGGAAGGAGCAACATTGCTTCGCCCTAACACTTCGCGCACAGAGGCCATCAATATCTGCCAGATTGCCTGCTCGTCTTCAAACTTGATTTCGGTCTTTGTCGGGTGTATATTAACATCTATGCGTGAAGGGTCCACCGTGAAATACAAGAAATAGGGGACCTGCTCAGAAGCGGGGATAAGGTGTGCATAGGCCTCCATCACAGCCTTATGGAAATAGGGATGGCGCATATATCGGCCATTGACAAAGAAGAAGCAGTGAGCCCCTTTTTTGCGTGCACTCTCCGGGATGCCTACACAGCCTGTAATCTTCACAAGCGTAGTCTCTACATCTACAGACAGCAGTTCTTGCCCCAATTTCTTGCCAAACAGATGTTGGATGCGTTGGCGCGATGTCGCTTGCGGAACATTTATCAGTTCCACCTCGTTGCGATAGACGGCGAAGGATATCTCGGGATGCACTAAAGCTATGCGTTCAATCTCGGCAAGCACATTGTTCATCTCCGTTTGGTCTGATTTCAGGAACTTGCGTCGTGCAGGAACATTAAAGAAAAGATTCTTGACTTGAAAATTTGTGCCTATAGGGCACATTTCCACTTCCTGTGACTCCAACTTCGACCCGGCAATGCGAATCACCGTACCCAATTCATCCTCCTCACGCCTTGTACGAAGCTCCACCTGTGCTACTGCTGCGATAGAGGCCAAAGCTTCGCCACGGAAACCGAAGGTATGTAGCGCAAAGAGGTCTGAAGGATTACTGATTTTGGAGGTGGCATGTCGTTCAAATGCCATACGAGCATCTGTTTCCGACATTCCCTTTCCATTGTCAATAACCTGAATATTGGTACGTCCAGCATCGGTCAATCGCACCTGTATGCTGGTGGCACCTGCATCCACGGAATTCTCAACCAGTTCCTTAACCACCGAGGAAGGCCGCTGTATTACTTCACCAGCGGCAATCTGATTGGCCACCGAGTCGGGCAGCAAATGTATCAAATCTTCACTTGCCATAGCTGATTATCTGAACAGAGCAAAAAATATGACCACCAACAAAGCCAGTATGAGAAGGATGCGTTTGGTGGTAATGGCCGAACCGTTCTCCTTACGGCGCTTCAGGTGGGTAGTCTGCTCTACCATCTTGCCGCGTATTCTCTCTTCTGTCGTTGCCTCCTTTGGCGGTATCATCCCCAAATCACGTTTAGCACGTTCTTCTATTTCTTTCAGGCGTTCTTTACGCTCATCTACATATATGTATTGATGTGCAAATCGTCTCGGTTCGCGTGTTTTGAATATACCCATATCATTTATCGTCCTTAGTTGTTAATCCTTTCAGCGATGGCAGCGGCACCTCTCGTCGCGTGGTCACCTTCAGTTTGTCCTCTTCACTCTTTCCTCGCCATATCATAATGTCGTACTTGCTCATCGGACGCAAATTATGCAGCCAGGCAAAGTTTGCCAGTTTATCCTTGCCTGGTGGTATCTGTGTAATCGGGTAAAACACACCATTTGACTGGTCCGTAATGAGCAACTTGTCTACCTGACGGTCTTTCATGAAGGCAGTGAGCAAGCTGGCTTCTGTCGTGTTCATACCGAAAGCTATGCTGTCGCCCTCTTCGCGGTAGTAGTACACCACCATTACATTACCAATGACATCAGACTTGTCTATATTACCATTCGCAAAGTAGGCTTTTACCTCCCTTCCGCTTATTTGGTTATAATGTGCCGTATCTACCTTCTCCACTATCAGTGCCTGATTTTCCACATGTGCCCAATCCACTGTGCTGTCATTCATATACACCCGTATCACCTCACCCAACACTTGCTGTGGACCATTCCACACAACCGGGTCATAGAACATCGTCATGCAGGAATCCAGCGAGCTGAACTCCATAGAATCGCATACAGCCTGTACATCCTCACGGTAGATACGCACCTTGTGGTAGGCCTGCACGATGCGGTATACGGAGTCCGTGTCGGGGAAACGTGTGAGCAGACGCAGCGTGTCGCCATGTATATAGAGGCTATCGCCTTGCGAATAGTCGATGGCTACCGCACGTCGGGTTGCATAAGCCGAGTCTGTAAGTTCATTATAATAGGTATAGTCGCCCGTCAGACGTGTCTTGCCGGCAAAGTCATCCATTACCACATTGTCAAATGCTTCACCGTAGCCGTTGGTGCGATCATAATAGATACTGTCGCCCACCAGGCGCTTGTCCTCATTGGTGAGCACCGAACGGTCTAGCAGTTCTGCATGTTCATCGGCTGTATAGTAGCGTCCCAAGGTGGAGTATATATTGTTGTTGTCACTATCAATGTTCGACGGTCCTACGATAGTGGCTATCTGCGTCTTCGTATTGTAGTGCAACGTATCGGAGGTGAGCACAAAGTTGGGATTGGTGAGCGTCACCTCATAGTTGAACACCGCATCATTCGTCTGCGTGTCATACTCCCCCCATTCCGAAGTGAGAATATTGAGCGTATCTTCCAGCGTACCCCAATTGAAGTAGTAGCCGAGGTTTATGGTACGGTCGTAGTTCAAGCTGTCGGTAGTGAGTGTCATCTCCTTGTCTATCATCACCACATTGTCGCGCACCTTGGCCAGCATCTCGTCACCGTTATAATGGAGACGATCGCCATAGAGAAAGAGTGTATCACCTTGGTTCATACGCACATTGCCGTATGCGTCCAACGAGTTCGACGTTTCGTAGAAGAGCGCCGAGTCGCAGTACATATACATGCTGTCGTGCCGAAAGGTAACATCGCCCACAAGTATCTGTGCATCAGGATTTATAAGTTTGTCATAGCGGGTCTCGTCGGCGTGGAGGAGATATACGTAGCGTTCCTTGGTGGTGTCTGTGGGTGCAGCCTCCAGCCCTTCATTCCGCATCGCGGGCTTTGCCATTGCAGGCTTGTGCCCCTGCCTTGCTCTCCTTGCGGTAGAGTCCATGGCATGGTTCTTTTGGGGCATGGTCTGTTCTTTTGCTACGGCAGGTGCCTCTTTCTTCAGCGTAACCATCGGTGCCGTCTCCCTTACCGTCTCTTTCATTGTCATGGGCTGTACCTCCAGTCTCTCCCTATGCAACCTTCTCGTGGTGTCAAGTTGCATCTTCTGAGGAACAGCACGCACGGGAGCTGCTTCTCGCAGCTCTGTCTGTGCCGATATAGCAGTGGCTCCCCATACCAGCATCAATGATATGAATAGTCTACGTATTGTCATCCGCCCATGCATTGGAGGCTCTACTTAATTTCTCACCCACCCTGGATACTGGAACTCACAGTTGCGCCAGTTCTCGTTGATGCGCACATAGGTGGTTTTCTGCTTTTCCTTTATCCAATTCTCCAGTTTCTGTTGCTTCATCTTGGCAACCATCACGTCTTTTATAACCTGGAAGTCTTCGGTAGGCGTAGCCTTATGCCCCTCAATACGCGTTTTCAGCTTTACGATGGCACAAACCTCCTTACCCGTCTTTTGGTCAATCATCACGAAGGGGTCAGAAATCTCACCTACCTTCATCTCGTAAATTACCTTGGCCACCTCCTGAGGCAGGTCTTGCAGTTCAAAACGTGACGACAGGGTCATCTCATTACTCATCAGTCCGAAATTCTTGCGGGTATTTTTATCGGCAGAGTATAGAACAGCATCATTAAACGAAATCTTCTCGTTGCGTATATCATTGGCAATGGAATCAAGGCGTGCCAATGAGGCATTCGTGCTCTCTATGGGTACCTCGGGTTTGCGCAAGATATGGCGTGCCCTCACACGGTCGCCCCGTTTTTCAATCAGCTGTATGATGTGGAAGCCAAATTCGGTCTCAACAATCTTAGACACCCTCCCCGGTTCGGTAAGGTTAAAGGCTACGGCAGAGAACTCCGGCACCATCTCGCCACGTCCGAAAGCATTGAGCTCACCGCCACGTCGAGCAGACTCGGGGTCTTGCGAGTAGAACACTGCCAATGTAGAGAACTGTGTCTCTCCGCTGTTTACGCGTTCTGTGTAGTCGCGCAGCTCTGCTTTTACGCGTTCAATCTCCTCCAAGGGTATCTCAGGCTGCTGGGTGATAATCTGCACCTCCACCTGTGTAGGGACGAAAGGAATCTCTTCTTCCTTCATTCCCGCATAGCCGCGACGCACTTCCGAGGGGGTAAGCTTGATGTTTCCAAACACCTTTTCCTGCATTCGCTCTACAATCATACGGTCGCGCACGGTTTCACGCAACTCTTCGCGTATCTGTGTCGAGGTCTTGCCAAAGTACTCCTCCATCTTTTCGCGCGAACCTATCTGGCTTATGCGCATATTCATCTCTCTCTCCACATCATTGAGCACCTCCTGGTCGGTGACTTCGATACTGTCGATGGCAGCCTGATGCAGAAACAGTTTTTGTATAGCCAGCTGTTCAGGGATAACACAGTAAGGCTCGCCTTCCATCTTTTGCCCCGACATCATAAAATACATACGTGCCTGCTCTACGTCTGATTTAAGTATGGCCTCGTCACCTACGACCCATACCACTTCGTCAATCACATTATCTTGTGCCACTGCCGAGGCCGTCATCAGCGCCACGCACAGCATCGTCCATAGTTTACTTAGCTTTATCTTCATAATACTTTATTTTATCCATTTCCAAAGACTGATTATACAAATCCGTCTTAACTTTGTGCATAAAGTCCACCTTACGGGTATTTGACAGCAGGTCTATGATTTCGTATCGCGCCAAATCATAGGGTTTCACTTCCCCCTTCAGGATATAATCATCTACATGTAGCAGATAGCAATACTCGTCATCATTGACCTCTATGTTACGGTTCGACTCAAAGTCCTTGCTCAGTTCAGCCAGATTGACAATCAGTTTTCCCTCCAGTTCCGACACCGGCATCCATTGGTCATAGAAATACTCATAGATGACCGCATTACGGAAAGCATATTTCTCCAGCAGTTCCCGTGCTTTGGCCGAGTTATCCTTGTAGTGTACCTTCATTTCCTTCAAGTCGGGTGCCTTCAAAGGGACCTTCAGGAATATACCCTTTATCACAGGCTCCTCGAGCATAAAGAATTCCTTGTTCCCATTATAGTATGCCAGCAGGTCGGCTTCGGGCAATGCACTGCTCATCTGCTCTTGCAGCAGTCGCTGTTCATAGTCGTTCAATATGAGCGTACGCTTATACTCCTCTACCATACGCGCTATGCGCCCTTTGTCCGACACATTGCGCTCGGCCTTCTTGAAGAATATCATGTCTTCGGCCCATTTGCGCATATAATCCTGTGCAAACGCCACACTATCGGCCGAGGAGAGTCCGTAGGGTATGACCTTGGTCACATCTTCCTTGTAGAGGAATTCGCCTTCGACCTCCACCACAGGTGTTTTTCCTCCGTGGTTTACCGACTTTTGGCACGCAGCAAGCAAGAGTGTAGCCACCAGTAGCAGCTGCACGAGAAACCTTTCTTGCCTACAACACCTCATAGCCTATCCGATTACCAATACTCTTAATGCTTGTTTACCGTATCCAAAGCCTCCGGGTAGAGTACCACCGGATACTTCTTGCGCAATTCCTTAACCCACAACCGCTCCAGATGGTTCTGATAGTCGGCAGTCACAGGGCCGCGCACATCATCATACGTATCGGGACCTTTCTTCTGCAGTTTGCCCACCACGCCGGTTACGGGGAATCCAGCCACCGTATCGGGACGCTCGCCTTGGTTGAAGGCGTAGTAGTCGGCATACACGTTCTTGCCCGCCTTGAAGGGGCCGCGCACCATCTTCACCTGCATCAGTGAGTCACTGTTGAGCGCCTCGCGGATAACTTTCACCCACTCTTTCTGGGGCTGTTTCTTTACGGCTTTCTTCACCTGCTTCAGCACATCTTCTGATACGCAGTGTACTACAAGGCCGCGATATACGGGTTCGTCGTAACGGTATTTCTTCTTGTTCTTCTTGAAATATTTCTCCAGTCCCTTCTCATCCTGAGCAGCCTTCTCCCACACCTCGCGGGTACTGATTTCATAGAGCAGCGAGCCTTCATAGAACTCCTTCATCAAGAAGCCGAAGTCGGGATACTTGGCATCGAGTTCCATCTCGGCCTTGGCCAATGCCTCCTCAGGAGTGATATCGCCACCCATAGCCTGTGCGAGTTTCATACCCATCGAATGCTTGGCGTGGGCACGTATTCCTCGTTGCTCAAGGAACTGGTATATCGCATCGCGATGATATTCATAAGGTTCAAACTGTTTTCGGTCGCTCATATAGATGATATGGTACCCCACGGGAGTGAGCACCGGTTCGCTCAGTTCGCCAGGCTGCATGGCCAATGCCACGGTTTCAAACTCTCTGATCAGCTGACCTTTCGAGAGCCACGGGAGCATACCGCCTTCACGTGCGGTACCGGGGTCTTCAGAGAGTTGCTTGGCCAGCTCGGCAAAGTCGGCTCCGCCCTTCAGCGCAGCGTAGATAGAGTCGATGCGCAGTTTGGCCTGAGCCTGCTCTAACGGTGTGGCCTGTTGCTGCAGACGGATGAGGATATGGGCCGCCTTGAACTGACCGTCAGGCCCAATCTGATTGGCTGTTGCCTCATAAGTTTTGCGGGCCTCCTGCTCGATGAATGCCGAGTCTATCAGGTACTCTTCGGCCTGCTGTGAGCGGTAGTCGGCCACCTCCTTAATGAATGCCGCTGCCGTATCGAGCTGTGCATCTTTGGCTGCAGCCACTTTGAGTTTGTAGTTGACGAAAAGTTCTACATACTCATCGAGCGATTTCTTGTCGACTACCAAGTCCGTATTGTTCTTGTTGTATGAGTACTCAAATTCCGAGCGAGGCACATCTACCCCATTTACGGTCATCACGATAGGATCGTCAGTCTGAGCCATTCCTGCCTGCAATGCTGCTGAGGCACAAAGTACGAATAACAGTTTCTTCATATTGTTCCGTTTGGTTACTTTCTGATTATTATGCAAAAATAGCGAAAAGACCAACATCACCTGCCATTTTTGCAAATTTTATTACATTCGTTTTCTATTTTCCATTAGTTAACACTTGGTTTCCCGTCCTTCCGCCCTTTACCTCCGCGATGGTTCTTGCCGCCACGGTGGGCATTCTTCCCTTTGCCGCCGCTCTTGCCTCCACGGTGTGTGCCTTTGCCATGACGGCCACGACCCTTTCCGCCGCTCTTCTTAGGGTTGTATTCCGGTGCTTCGCCCAGTTCCTCAGGCACAGGGAGCTTGAACACTTCGCGCTCGATGAACTCCTCGATGGCAGCAAAGCGCGACTGGTCGTCCACAGACACGAAGGTGATGGCACAGCCCTCGGCCCCGGCACGGGCAGTGCGACCGATACGGTGCACATAATCTTCGCAGTCGCGGGGCACATCATAGTTGATTACGAGGCGAATGTCGTCAATATCGATACCGCGCGACACGATGTCGGTGGCCACAAGGATATCGATGCGGCCGCTCTTGAACTCATGCATCACCACATCGCGCTGTGCCTGGTCGAGGTCGCTATGCATCTCGCCTACGTTGAGTTTCATGCGCTTGAAGGCGGCAGCCACCTCCTTTACCTTGAGCTTCGATGAGGAGAACACGATGACGCGCTCGGGCTTGGACTCGCGGAAAAGGCTCTTGATGATGCCCAGTTTCTGTGTCTCATAACACACGTAGGCCGTCTGCACAATCTTCTCGGCAGGTTTGCTCACGGCGAGTTTCACCTCCACGGGGTCGTGCAGGATGTTGGCAGCCAGTTTCTGTATCTTGTCGGGCATGGTAGCCGAGAACATGATGGTCTGGCGCGTGTCGGGCAGTTGCTTCACAATCTGCATGATGTCGTCGTAGAATCCCATGTCGAGCATGCGGTCGGCCTCATCGAGGATGAAGAACGAGGTGCGCGACAGGTCCACGTTGCCCAACGAGATATGGCTGATGAGACGTCCGGGCGTGGCAATCACCACATCGGCACCTAAGGCGAGGCCACGGCGCTCCTGCTCGTAACGGATGCCATCGTTGCCGCCATATACGGCCACGCTGCTCACGGGCACGTAGTAGGAGAAACCCTCCATGGCCTGGTCGATCTGCTGTGCCAGTTCGCGGGTGGGCGACATGATGATGCAGTTGATGGCATCGTCGGGAAAACCGCCGTCGCTCAGCATGCTCAGTATCGGTAGCAGGTAGGCAGCCGTCTTGCCGGTACCCGTTTGTGCCACACCGATGAGGTCGCGTCCCTCGAGCAGGGGCGGTATGGTATGTTCCTGTATGGGCGTACAGGTGGTGAAGTTCATTGCGTCGAGTGCGTCAAGCACGTTGTCGTGTAGGTCGAGATCGTAGAAATCCATGTCTATTTATTTATTCATTCAGGGTTATAATTGTCAATTGTTACTTGTCAATTGTCAATTATTTGGGTGCCTTCCAATAGAGGAAGATACCGATGATGAGGAAAACGATATTGGGTATCCACACCGCCACGATGGGTGGTGTGCCGCCATTGACAGCGAAGGTAGACGAGATGGTCTGGAAGACGATGTAGCCGAAGCTCAGCGCTATGCCGATGCCGAGGTTCAGGCCCATGCCGCCCTTCACCTTCTTGGCCGAGAGCGACACGCCGATGAGTGTGAGGATGAAGGCCGCAAACGACGTAGCTATGCGCTTGTGATACTCAATCTCAAACTCCTTGATGTTGGCTATGCCGCGGCGGCGCTGCTTGTCGATGTAGCGTTTCAGTTCGGGCGAGGTGAGCGTCTCCTGCTGGTTCTTGCTTATGAGCAGGTCGTAAGGTTCTATCTGCACGATGGTATCCATCTGCAGTCCACTGGTGATAATCTCCAGCGAGTCAGTGAGGATACGGCTCTGCCAGTTCTTGGCTTTCCACTTATGCGGATTTTCCTTATCGCCCATATAGACGAGGGTGCGGGCAGTGAAGTGCGACTTCATGGAGTTTCCCTCGAAGCTGTCGAGCGAGAAGCGGTAAGCCGTTTTGTTGCTGCTCTCGAAACGCTCTATGTAGGCTATCACATTAGGCTCCACCTCCATCTGTATATTGCGGGCGCTCTCTACCTTCTTTTTCTTCTTGTAGGTATTCTCAAACTCGAGCCTCACCACATTGCCCTTGGGGATGACGTAGGCTCCCAGCCCGTAGGTGAGGATGGCGATAATCAGCGCCGAGAACATATAGGGGCGCATCAGGCGGTGCAGACTCGTGCCCGTGGAAAACATCGCGATGATTTCGGAGTTTTCGGCCAGTTTCGAGGTGAAGAAGATGACCGCAATGAACACGAAGAGCGGACTGAAGAGGTTCGAGAAATAGGGTATGAAGTTCAAGTAATAGTCAAAGATGATGGCCCGCCACGGAGCATTGTTGGCCACGAACTTGTCGATATGCTCGTTGTAGTCGAACACTACCGCGATGGAGATAATCAGTGCAATGGCAAAGAAATAGTGGCCCAGGAACTTCGCGATGATGTACCTGTCGAGTCTTTTCAGCAGCTTGCCCTTTGCCTGTTTCCTCATATAGCTTTTCGTTTTAATCTGCAAAGATACGAATAAGCGAGTAAAAAGCCAAGTCTACTTGAGCTTTTTGCAACGAGCGCAAGTATCTTCAATCCGCAAAGCGGATTAAAATTAGTGCAAGGTGAACGGAAAAACAAATCTCAACGAGCGAAAGTATAGAAAATGCGAGTTTTCTATACTGAGCGAGGCAGAAAAAAAGAAATGCACCGTTAGCGGTGCATTTCCCGTGTACAAATAAGGTATCTATATAGGGCGCATTTTTCTTGTCACGTTGTCACCCTGTCACGCTCTCGGGTGGAAAAGCTATCCCACCTGGTGACCTGAAGATGTGGTACAAAAAAAAGCGGCACGTGATAGCACGCACCGCCCTTATAGTAAGCCCTTCCGATATAGAGATAGCTTATGAGTTACTTCTGGCGTATATAGATATTGATGGGAGTACCCGTAAAGTTCCAGCGCTCGCTCGAGGAAGCGCTTGTAGGGTTCCTTCACATACTGCGGCAGGTTGGCGAAGAACACGAATGAGGGCACTCGTGTGCCGGGCAGCTGCATGCAATACTTGATCTTGATATACTTGCCCTTGTTTGATGGGGGCGGCGTGGCCTCGATGATGGGCAGCATCTCCTCGTTGAGTTTGGCGGTGCTCACCTTGGTGGTGCGGTTCAGATAGGTCTGCTTGGCCAGCTCGAGCACCTTGAAGATGCGCTGCTTGGTGAGTGCCGAGGCAAACACGATGGGGAAGTCCACGAAGGGGGCGAAGCGCTCGCGGATGGTGTCTTCGAAGTACTTCATCGCCTTGGTGCTCTTGTCCTCCACGAGGTCCCACTTGTTGATCACTACCACGAGGCCCTTCTGGTTGCGCTGCACCAGAGAGTAGATGTTGAGGTCCTGGCTCTCGAGCCCGCGAGTGGCGTCGAGCATGAGGATGCATACATCGGAGTTCTCGATGGAGCGGATAGAGCGCATCACGGAGTAGAACTCGAGGTCCTCGTTCACCTTGCCCTTCTTGCGTATACCGGCGGTATCCACGAGGTAGAAGTCGAACCCGAACTTGGTGTAGCGGGTATAGATGGAGTCGCGGGTGGTGCCGGCTATGTCGGTCACGATGTTGCGGTCCTCGCCGATGAAGGCATTCACGATAGAGCTCTTGCCCACATTGGGACGGCCCACCACGGCAAAGCGCGGTATCTCCTCCTCCTCTACCTCGGGCGTGGGTGCGGGCAGCTTCTCCACCACCATATCGAGCAGGTCGCCCGTGCCGCTACCGGTGAGCGAAGAGATGCAGAAGGGGTCGCCCAGGCCGAGCGAATAGAACTCGGCAGCGCTGTACTGCAGGTCGTAGTTGTCGGTCTTGTTGGAGACGAGGATGACAGGTGTCTTGGCACGGCGCAGGATAGCGGCCACCTGCTCATCGAGGTCGGTGACACCATTCTGCACGTCTACCAGGAAGAGCACCACATCGGCCTCCTCCACGGCAATGAGCACCTGCTTGCGTATCTCCTCCTCGAAGATATCGTCAGAGTTGACTACCCATCCGCCGGTGTCTACGATTGAGAACTCGCGTCCCGTCCATTCACACTTGCCGTACTGGCGGTCGCGGGTGGTACCTGCCTCGTCGGCCACGATGGCGTGGCGCGTCTGCGTGAGGCGGTTAAAGAGTGTTGACTTGCCCACATTGGGGCGTCCTACGATAGCTACTAAGTTTCCCATTTCTTGAGTTAAGAGTTAAGAGTTCCCTCATTCAAGGTTATATCCAAAGCTACGCAGCTCCTTGTCAGAGTTGCGCCAGTCCTTATCTACTTTCACAAAGGTCTCGAGGAAGATGCGCTTGCCGAAGAACTGCTCCAGCGTGCGGCGTGCCTCGATGCCCACTTTCTTCAGGGCCTTGCCCTGGTTGCCGATGATGATGCCCTTCTGCGACTCGCGCTCCACATAGATGACGGCATTGATGTGGATGCTCTTCTCGGTCTCCTTGAACTGCTCTACGCTCACCTCGCAGGCGTAGGGTATCTCCTTGTCGTAGTAGAGGAGTATCTTCTCGCGTATGATCTCGGTGACGAAGAAGCGGGCGGGCTTGTCGGTGAGCTGGTCCTTGCCGAAGTAGGGCGGACTATCGGGCAGCAGCTCCTTGATGCGGCGCAGCACCACGTCCACGTTGAAGTTGTTCGATGCCGATATGGGGATGATCTCTGCCTTGGGCAGTGTCTCGTGCCACTCCTCCACAAGCGCGGTGAGGTCGTTCTGGTTGCTCAGGTCAATCTTGTTGATGAGCAGCAGGATAGGCACGTCCATGCGCTGCACCTTCTGCAGGAACTCCTGGTTCTTGTCGGCCTTCTCCACCACGTCGGTGACGTAGATGAGCACATCGGCATCCTGCAGTGCCGACTCAGAGAACTGCAGCATCGACTCCTGCAGCTTATAGTTGGGCTTGAGCACACCGGGTGTGTCGGAAAACACGATCTGCATGTCCTCCGTGTTGAGTATGCCCATGATACGGTGGCGCGTAGTCTGCGCCTTGAAGGTAGCGATGGAGATGCGCTCGCCCACGAGCTTGTTCATCAGCGTCGACTTGCCCACATTGGGGTTACCTACGATATTTACGAATCCTGCTTTGTGCATTTCTTTGAGGGAAGAGTTAAAAAGATAAGAGGAAAGAGTTAAGAGCGAGAGGGAAGAGGAAAGAGAGAAAAGCTACCAACCGAATGGCTAACTCTTCACTCTTCACTCTTCCCTCTTAACTCTCGAGCGCCTCAGCTTATACTGCAGCCTCTTTCTCGATAGCCAACTTTCCACGATAGTAGCCGCAAGCGCCGCATACAGTGTGGAATACATGCCACTCGCCGCAGTTGGGGCAGATGGCCAATGTAGGAGCTACTGCCTTGTCG
>RHMF01002134.1_pt1 | contig 24336 bp, 15 predicted proteins | sample 5365151 | NCBI WGS metagenome assembly RHMF01 (sample SAMN10266501, study PRJNA497801) | feces metagenome | isolation source: feces | host: Bos taurus | place: China: Prairie of Fairy Mountain | collected 2017-08-14 | reverse complement strand
GGCGACTGCGACACCATCTCAACACCCTGCAAAAGGCGAGTATCTACATCTATGCCATCGTGGTCACCAGGCGTAAGGGTCGTTTCGGAAATCTTACGCTTGAGGGCAGGAAAGAGGACATCGTCTGCCAACGATGACTTACCCGAGCCCGAGACACCTGTGATACAGCATAGCACGCCAAGCGGAATCTCGACATCTATATTTTTGAGGTTGTTGTGGCGTGCACCACGAATACGAACAACGCCCGCCTTAGCCCTACGCCTCTGGGGAACGGCAATCTCCTTACGACGAGTGAGGTAGTCTGCCGTAAGCGAATTTTCCGCCTTTGCAATGTCTTCGGCACAGCCATTATATACCACCTCGCCACCGCCAACACCCGCCTCGGGACCCATATCGACAATCCAGTCGGCAGCACGCATAACCTCCTCTTCGTGCTCAACTACGATGACCGTATTATCCAAGTCGCGCAACTGCTTCAACACGCCAATAAGTCGATTTGTATCGCGTGGATGCAGACCGATGCTCGGCTCATCGAGGATATACATCGAGCCTACGAGGTTGCTACCCAACGATGTAGAGAGGTTGATGCGCTGCGACTCGCCACCCGACAAAGTTGCCGAAAGGCGGTCGAGCGTAAGGTAGTGAAGACCAACATCGGCGAGGTAGCCAAGGCGGCTACGAATCTCCTTAAGCACTCGTTCGGCTGTAGTATAGTCGTGCTCATCGAGGGTTAGTGCATCGAAGAACTTGATGAGCTCACCCACGGTCATCTGCACCAGCTCGGCGATATTCTTTCCGCCAACCTTGACATAGAGTGCCTCGGGCTTAAGGCGTGTGCCGTGGCACTCGGGGCAGAGCGTCTTGCCCATATATCGTGATTTCAAAACTCGGTACTGCACCTTGTGGCGCTGGGTATCGACATAGGCAAAAAACTCGTCGATGCCGTGGAAATAGTCAGTTCCTCGCCACAACATATCTCGCTCCTTATCCGTAAGGGCGTAGTAGGGCGTATGAATCGGGAAATTGCACTTCGAAGAGTTCAATATCAGCTCTTGCTTCCAACGGCTCATAGTAGCGCCATTCCAGCACGCCACAGCGCCATCGTAGATGCTCTTCGACTTATCGGGAATCACCAAGTTCTCGTCGATGCCAACAATCTTGCCGTAGCCCTCGCACAAGGGGCAAGCGCCGATGGGGTTATTAAACGAGAAGAGGTGTTCGGTGGGTCGCTCGAAGCTGATGCCCGCCTCGTCGTAGCGTGACGAGAAGGTCTCCACCTTATCGGTGATGATATGCACCACGCCATTGCCGTAGCCCATAGCACGGGCAACAGAGTCCGAGAGGCGTGACACGGTATCTTGTTCGTGGCTTACACGCAAGCGGTCGACAACGACCATAATATCGTCGAGCGACATTGCGCCATCAATCAACGGCATAAACTTCTCGACAAGCATAATCTCGCCACGGTAGCTAAGGCGGTTTACGCCATCCTCCATAAGGGTCAAGATGCGTTCAACGATGCCCTCAGAGCCTTTGAGCAAGAGCGGAGCGGCGATAACAACACGCTCATCATCGCCCAACGAGAGTACCCTATCGACAACATCATCGACCTCGTAGCAACGAATTTCGGCGCCTGTCGAGGGCGAGTAGGTGCGACCGATACGGGCAAAGAGCAACTTTAGGTAGTCGTAAATCTCGGTGGTTGTGCCGACTGTAGAGCGAGGGTTACGCGAGATAACCTTCTGCTCGATAGCGATAGCGGGGGCGATACCCTCAATCAAATCGACATCGGGTTTCTCGACACGACCCAAGAACTGGCGGGCGTATGCCGAGAGGCTCTCGACATAGCGGCGCTGACCCTCGGCAAAGATGGTATCGAAAGCCAATGTCGACTTACCCGACCCCGAAAGACCCGTAACAACGACCAATTTGTTGTGCGGAATTTCAAGGTCGATATTCTTTAGGTTATGCACCCTTGCACCCCGTATCCTTATCTTATTATCCATTGAATTTGCTATTCGTTGATAACATCCACCGTGGCTCCCTCGACCTTTTGCAGACGACCGATAAGTTGCTCCGATTCCGACTCACGAATAGAGAGAGTCATCGTGCAGAGGTTGTCGAAAACCTGATTGAGCACCTTGGGCTGCATCTCCTTGACAATGCGCATAACATCGTTCATCGCGATATACGAAAACGATACCTCAATGCGGACATCAACCGTGCGCTCTACAATCTCGCACTCGGCCAAGACCTGCGCCGTAGACTCCTTATAGGCGGCAATAAGTCCCGGAACACCGAGCTTCGTACCACCAAAGTAGCGCACAACAACAACAAGGCAGTTGGTGACCTCCTGCGAGAGCAACTGACCGAGGATGGGCTTGCCTGCCGTAGACGAGGGCTCGCCATCGTCGTTGGCACGAAAGTGTTCGCCATGAGGACCTAAGCGCCAAGCGTAGCAGTGGTGCGTAGCATCGAACCACTTTTTGCGTAGAGCATCCAAGTGTTCCTTAATCTCTGCCTCCGTCTCCACGGGGTAGGCATAGGTAAGGAACTTACTGCTCAACTGGCGGTAGGTGGTCTCCGCAGGGCGGGCAATGGTCTTATAGCTATCCTGCGCCACGACTATCGAATTGAAGTAAACATTCTATCCCAGCGCACACCGCCACCATTGGGGTCTACCGAGAACCAGATATACGATGCCTTGCCCACGATATGGTCTTCGGGAACAAAGCCCCAGAAGCGTGAGTCAAGCGAGCCGTGGCGGTTGTCGCCCATCATAAAGTAGTAGTCCATCTTAAAGGTGTACTCATCCGCCTCCGAGCCATTGATATAGACCTTGCCATCGCGCTTCTCGACGGCGTTATGCTCATAGACCTCGATGCAACGACCATACAAAGCCAAGTTCTCATCCGTTAGCTCGATGCTCTCACCCGCCTTTGGAACCCATACGGGGCCAAAGTTGTCCAATGTCCAGCGGTTGCCAGCGGTATGGGGGATAAGCGACTCGCCAACGCCACCCGATGCCTTGCGCAATTCGTAGCGTGTGGTATCCGAGTAATTCTTCAACTCCGAATCCTTGATAAGCGTGGGATAACCCGTGCCACCGCCTGTAAGTTTGTTGTAGACGATGTAGTAGTACTGCTTCTCGGGGATGTCGCTCTCACGCACATCGTTGGTATAGACTGCGCCATCGCGGATTTCGAGCATATCGCCCGCAACAGCAACACAACGCTTGATATAGTTCTCCTTCTTATCCAAGGGGCGGGCAACGACAGTATAGTTGTTGCGAAGGTTCTCACGGCGCTCAGCCTCCGAACGACCCAGCTCCTTGGTACGCAACAGCTCATAGTAGCTCATTGCCTGCATCTCCATAACCACGGTGTCGCCCTCGGGGAAGTTGAATACCACAACATCGCCACGCTTAACCTCGGAGGTAGCTGCCAGACGGCGATAGTCGCGCTGCCAAGCCGTTGAGAACGACTGCTTCTCGGCATTCAGAGGCATAGTGTTATGTACAAAGGGGAACGACAGAGGTGTCATAGGCACACGGGGACCATAGGCAACCTTATTGACAAGGATATAGTCGCCAGCAAGCAGAGTGCTCTCCATTGAGCCTGTGGGGATTACGAACATCTGAAACCAATAGAGCTGAATAATCGTAGCCACCACCGTAGCGAAGATAATAGCATGCACCCAGCCGTAGATATACTCATATAATTTGCTCGACTTCTTAAGTTCATTCCACAGAGCATATACCGCCACCACCACGAAGGTTGCGATAAAGTAGAAGTTCCAACGGAAGATAAGCATATGGGCGATAACACCCACAACAACGGCAAAGATGAGGGCACACCATGTGGCATAGACCACTCTCCACCACTTGTAGCGCTCCATCATACGCTTGTGGAACGAGGCGATATGGTGGCCGACATAGTAGTCATAAACCAAAGGAAGTGCGATAACGAGCGTCCACGCAGCGCCATACCACACAGCAAATGCCGAGATAATAAGCGCCACAACAACAGCCATAAACCAAGGGTGTTGGAAAAAGCGCGCAAGAGCGCCAAAAAACTTCTTCATAGCCATCCGTTATAAGAGGTTATCCATAGTGTGAACGCCCGACTTATCCTTCAGGTACTCGCCCGCAACAACAGCGCCAAGAGCCAAGGCACGGCGGTTGATGATAGAGTGCTTGAGTTGGATAAAGTCATCGGGGGCGGTGTAGGTGATGGTGTGGATACCCACAACCATACCCTCGCGGAACGACTCTATTTCGAGCTGGTCGCCACGCTCGGGCGTAGAGTTCACCCACTCCGACTTGCGGTCGAGATTCTCGATGATGCCCTCGGCAAGCGTGATAGCCGTGCCACTTGGTGCATCCTTCTTCCACATATGGTGGGTCTCCTCGATGCGCACATCGTACTCCGAATGAGGATTCATCAACTCTGCCAAACGGCGATTGAGGCGAAACATCATATTAACGCCTATCGAGAAGTTTGAGGCGTAGAACAACGCGCCACCACGCTCCTCCGCCAAGCGCTCCATATCCGAGAGGTGCGCCAACCAACCCGTAGTGCCACAGACCACCCTGCCGCCCGCTTCCAATACGGTGCGGACATTACCAAGTGCCGTATCAGGGGTGGTAAACTCAAAGGCTACATCTACATTACGGAGATTCTCGGCAGTCAAATCCGAAGCATTCTCCTCGTCGATAACAAGCTCTACGCTGTGACCACGCTCAGCCAAGATACGCTCAATCTCGCGACCCATCTTACCGTGGCCTATAATTGCACATTTCATACTTTTTCTGGTTGTTTATAGTTCAAACGACAAAGGTACGAAATAATTATTAAATTATTTCAACCTTCGTAGAGTTTTCTGCTTTGAACAAAAAATAACCGACTTTCGGTGAAGTCGGTTAATACTTTACATTCGAGAGGAATAGCCCACAGGCAGGAGCGCCAGCACTACATCGCGAGAGGTCCTTGGAGCAGATGATATCCTCGAACTCCTCGACCGTATAGCGACCTCTGCCCACATCGACCAAAGTACCAACAATGGCACGCACCATATTGCGCAAAAACCTATCGGCACGAATCGTAAAGCGCAGCGTGCCGTCGCCCTCCACAACCCACTCGGCAAGGGTGATATGGCAGATATTTGTATGATTATTCGAGTTAAGTTTGGCAAACGATGTAAAATCGTCGTACTCAAGGAGTTTGCGAGCCGCCGAGTTCATCCTATCGACATCCAAATCGACATTGTAGTGCCACGCCGAGAAGCGACGAAATGGCGACTTGCGAGGCGTAAGGAAGTAGGTATACTCTCGCTCCTTGGCATCGAAGCGGGCGTGTTTCGTAGGCTCGACCTCATAGATACGCAAAATGGCAATATCTGCGGGCAACACCTTATTTAGTTTATAGGTAAGCTGTGCGGTGTCGAGCGCCCTTTCCGAGTCGAAGTGTGCGATATAGAACGAGGCATTTACACCCGTATCGGTACGCCCAGCACCGACAATCTCGGTGGACACACCGCAAAGCATCGAGAGTCGTTGCTCGATAGTACCTTGCACGGTCTCGGCATCGGGCTGTCGCTGCCAACCACAATATGCAGCACCGTCGTATTGAAGTTCGATAAAGTAACGCATAGGGCAAAGGTACGAAAAAGAGAGCAAAGTTCAAAGAGGAATGAGGTTTTTAAAGGGATTAGGCTTTGCCTATCGCAAAAGTGAGAGCCTCGGGATAGTACACATTAGTACAGCCCGAGGCTCTCAACTTTTGGGATGGGACGAAGGATGCCCCTTTTCACAAGAAATTACATATGGATGGCGCAACCCAAAGCATCCTCGGCTGCCTCCATCACTGCCTCGTGCATCGAGGGGTGGGCGTGTATGGTGCGAGCGATGCGGTGGGCATTGACACCCAGCACCTTAGCAAGCGTAGGCTCGCCAATCATCTCGGTAACATTGTGACCTACGAAGTGTGCGCCGAGCAACTTCTCCTCCGCATAAGCCATCGCGCTCGCCAGCAGCAGTCGCCTTACCAGATGCGGTATAGGGGAACTTGCCGACCTTATACTCGATGCCCTGCGCCTTAACCTGAGCCTCAGTAAGACCTACCGATGCCACCTCGGGCGAGGTGAAGATGCACGAAGGAATAGTCGAGTAATCGACAGCCTCGGGCTTAAGACCGCAGATATGCTCCACGCAGTGGATAGCCTCTGCCGATGCCACATGTGCAAGGGCGGGGGTAGCGATGATATCACCGATAGCATAAACGCCATCTACCGATGTCTTGTAGTGCTCATCGACCTTAATCTTGTCGCGTTCAATCTCGATGCCGAGCTCCTCAAGACCCATATCCTCGATATTCGACTTGATGCCTACGGCCGAGAGGACAACATCCGCCTCGAGTGTCTGCTCACCCTTCTTACCCTCGATAACAACATCGCACTTGCCATCCTCGCGAACAGCCACCGACTTAACGGTTGTAGATGTCATCACCGTAGCACGCATCTTGCGGAAGGCACGCTCCATAGCCTTTGCTGTATCCTCATCCTCCAAGGGCATAATCTGAGGCATATACTCCACGATGGTTACCTTAACGCCCATTGTAGCGTAGATATAGGCGAACTCCGAGCCGATAGCGCCAGAGCCTACAACAACCATTGTCTCGGGCAACTCGGGCAAAACCAATGCCTCCTTTGACGAGATGATATGCTTGCCATCAATAGGCATAAATGGCATTACGCGGGGGCGTGCGCCTGTCGCCAAGATGATGTGGTCGGCCTCGTAGTCTACGCCATCAACCTCCACAGTATCAGATGCCTTTAGGCGACCGAAACCAGCGATAACATCGATATTGTTCTTCTTCAAAAGGAACTGAACACCCTTGTTCATCGTGGTTGCCACCATACGCTCGCGCTCCACCATCTTTGTCCAGTCGGGCTTTACCTCACCCTCGATGGCTACGCCATAGGTTGCAGCAGCCTTGCAGTCGGCATATACCTGTGCCGAGCGTACCAACGCCTTGGTAGGGATACAGCCCCAGTTGAGACATACACCACCAGCATCAGCCTTCTCGACGATAGCAACACGCTTGCCACACTGTGCGGCACGGATAGCAGCTACATAACCACCAGGGCCAGAGCCGATAACGATAATATCATATCTTTCCATAGTTCACAAAATGCCTTAAATTTTACCACTTAACAACCTTCAAAACCTCGCCATTGTCCTTGGCTACGGCACGCTTCCAACGCTCCGAGTAGCCAGGCTGCTCAATCTTGCCGGGGATATCCTTGCCGTTGCCATTGTCGATAAAGCCATTAGCATCCTCGCCCTTGACATTACCGTCGATATACTTAACCATAAGGTACTTGTCGAGCTCTACCCAGTAGTTGAACAAAATCTCGGCAGACTTAACCGAGAACTCGGTAGCAATCTTCGCAGCCTTCTTGGGCTTGTAAGCAACATTGGCAATAGCCATATCTATATCCTTGACATACTCAATCATAGCGTTCTCCCACTTGTCGACCTCCGAGCGAACATGCTTGCCAACTGAGTTGTAACGAAGGTAAGCAAACTGAGCTACACGGTTGGTAATCCAGAACATAGAAGTGTCTGAGTACTTGAGCATCGAGCCATTCTCTTTGCTAAGGCACCAAGGTACCTCGGTAGAGTTAACATAGATAGGAGTCAAGGGTGATGTAGCAGCATCATCTGTGCCAAACCAGAGGATACCCACCTTGTTGGGACGAGCCTGACCAACGAGCCAGAAACCTGTCTGCTGGGTAGCTGTAGCACGCTCGTTGCAGTACTCAACGCCATCAACCTCGAAGAACATAGGACGCCAACGGTAGGGGCAACCCTCGCCACCAGCACCGATATCCTGTGTCATATCCATCTTTGTGCCCTCGTAGTGGTCACGCATACAATCCATAAGGAGCTTGGGCGAAATCTTCTCGGTGGGCTTCACCCAAAGAGGCATACGGTTCTCAGGGTTGTGACCCATAGCGTAGTCCTCATACTGATCCATACCCTCAGCCACGGTGCGGAAGAATGCCCAAACACGACCCTCGCAACCACGCAAAGCGCTGAAGTCGGCAGGAGCATAAGCCTCGGCAAAGCTGAAATCCTCGTTCTTGCCATCGAACCAACCGAACTTACGAGCTACATCCGCTACATCGGGAGCGTAGAGGCAGTTCTCGGGATCGTTCCAAGGGAAGGTGGTGATACGCGCCTGGTTGGCGTGTGCCGAAACATAGCCATCGGGGATGCGACGAGCAACCCATACGATACCCTTATCCTCGGGACCCTTGCCGATAAGCTCCATAATCCAAGCCTCCTCGGTGTCGATAAGCGAGAATGACTCACCCGACGAGCAGTAGCCGTAGGTGTTAGCCAACTCTACGATGATGGCAATAGCCTCGCGAGCAGTCTTGGCACGCTGCAAGGTGATGTAGATAAGTGAGCCGTAGTCAATGCCGCCGTTGGGGTCTTCCAACTCGGGGCGACCACCAAAGGTTGTCTCGGTGATAAACAACGAGTGCTCGTTAGAGTTGCCGAGGGTACGATAGGTGGTCTGCGCCTGACGAATCTTGCCGATAGCACGACCAGTATCCCACTCCGTAACATCCATCCACTCGGAGTACTTGCCAGGGACATAGCTGTAAAGTGAGCCGTAGAGCTGGTGAGAGTCAGCAGCATAGGTCACCATATTCGAGCCATCGGTCGAAGCACCTCGCGTTACGATAAAGTTGGTGCAGGCATCTGCCGTTGCGATAGAGCCGATAAGTGCGCCCACAAGGGCAAAAAGTTTTAATGTTTTCTTCATAGTTAGTTTTAATTATTATTGTATTACTTTTTATGTTCGCACATAATATCTTTCAAAGGTACAAATTTATTTTGAATAAGTTGTAGCTATCGCTAAAAATTTATACTTTTGCGCTACAAAAAACATTTTTGAGCGATGAATATCAAGGAGCGACTACATAGAATATTGGCAACTATTCCCGAGGGAGTAAAGCTTGTTGCGGTATCGAAGTTTCACCCCGCAGAGGCTATCGAGGAGGCATACAACGCTGGTCAGCGCATATTTGGTGAGAGCCGACCACAGGAGATGGCGGCTAAGGCGAAGGTATTGCCCAAGGATATCGAGTGGGTGATGATTGGCCATCTGCAGACCAACAAGGTGAAGATGGTTGCACCCTTTGTATCGCTCGTTGCATCGGTAGATTCCGACCGTCTTATTGACGAGATTGAGAAGCAGGCTGCGAAGAACGAGCGCACGATAGATATTTTGTTGGAGGTGCATATCGCCGACGAGGAGACAAAGTCGGGTTGGTCGCTTTCGGAACTTGAGGAGTATCTCAACTCGGGTGCTTTGGAGCGTATGGAGCATATTCGCGTAAGAGGCGTTATGACCATTGCCACAAACACCGACGACGAGGTGGTTATTCGTCGAGATTTCAAGCATATACAGACAATTTTCGAGGAGCTAAAGCCCCGCTTTGGCGAGGCATTCGACACCCTCTCGATAGGTATGTCCGACGACTATCCTATCGCCTTGGAGTATGGTTCGACAATGGTCCGTATTGGAACTGCAATATTCGGTCACAGAATATATAACTAACGAAATATTCAAAGAGTGAGGGGCAAAGAGATTTTTCTTTACCTCTCTTTTTTAACCGATTTCACTCTTTTTACTACTCTAAAAGAGAAAATTGCGCCGAAGCCTATTGCTATATCAAAAATAACTCCGTAACTTTGGATTAGTTTTATCTCACTGCAACGACAACCTATTCACTCATTTATTACATATCTTTGAGTTATGACAAAGCTTAACAAACCCGCAATCTTGGTTGTTGATATGCTCAACGACTTTGTTTATGGTGCTCTCGCTTGCGATCGTGGCAAGGCTATTGTACCCGCCACAGCACGCCTTTTGGATGCTGCTCGCGCAGCGGGTGTTCCCGTTATCTTCTGCAACGATGCCCACCTTCGTGGCATCGACCGCGAGCTTACTATCTGGGGCGACCACGCCATTGCTGGCACCGAGGGTGCTAAGGTTATCCCCGAGCTCAACCTCTCGGACAAGGACTATGTTGTACCCAAGCGTCGTTACAGCGGTTTCTTCCAGACCGACCTCGATATCTTGCTCAAGGAGCTTGGCGTTAAGACCGTTGTTATGACTGGCTTGCACGCCCATATGTGCGTACGCCACACCTCGGCAGATGCCTTCTCGTTGGGCTACGATGTGGTTGTTGCGAAGGAGGCTACCGACTCGTTTACCGAGGAGGATTACATTGGCGGTTTGGCATACCTCAAGACCTGCTATGGTGCCGATGCCTATACCAACGAGGAGATTATTGCGATGTTCTAACTGAAGCGAGATGCCAAATTAGAGAGCAAAGATTTCTGTCTTTGCTCTTTTTTCTGCCATTTTGTCAGTTACGGAGTGTCAGTTTGCGACAATTTTGTCACTATTTATTATATAATGCGACACATTTCTACGATTTTTTTGTTTGGTATACCATTTGCCATTCACTTTTTCGTCAAGCGCCAAAAAGGTGCAGACCCAGCAAAACGAAATAAGTAATTAACAAATAAAACATTTAGATTATGAGCAAGATTATTGGTATCGACTTAGGTACAACCAACTCGTGTGTTGCAGTAATGGAGGGTAACGAGCCCGTAGTAATTCCCAACGCCGAGGGTCATCGTACAACGCCTTCGGTTGTTGCATTCACCGAGGGTGGCGAGCGCAAGGTGGGCGACCCTGCTAAGCGTCAGGCTATCACCAACCCCAAGCGCACAGTGTTCTCTATCAAGCGCTTTATGGGTGAGCGCTACGACAATGTGGCTGCCGACATCCAGCGTGCCCCCTACTCAATCGTTAAGGGCGACAACAACACTCCCCGCGTAGACATCGACGGTCGTCAGTACACTCCCCAGGAGATCTCGGCTATCACACTCCAGAAGATGAAGAAGACTGCCGAGGACTACCTTGGTCAGGAGGTTACCGAGGCTGTTATCACCGTTCCCGCATACTTCTCTGACTCACAGCGTCAGGCAACGAAGGAGGCAGGTGAGATTGCAGGTTTGAAGGTTCGCCGTATCATCAACGAGCCCACCGCAGCAGCTCTTGCCTACGGTCTTGACAAGAAGCAGGACGATATGAAGATTGCCGTTTACGACCTTGGTGGTGGTACCTTCGATATCTCTATCTTGGAGCTTGGCGATGGCGTATTCGAGGTTAAGTCGACCAATGGTGATACCCACCTTGGTGGTGATGACTTCGACCATGTGTTGATTGACTATATGGCAGAGGCTTTCAAGGCTGAGCACCATATCGACCTCCGTCAGGATCCTATGGCATTGCAGCGCTTGAAGGAGGCTGCCGAGAAGGCGAAGATTGAGCTCTCGTCGGCAACAACTACCGATATCAACCTTCCCTACATTATGCCCGTTAACGGTATTCCCCAGCACCTTGTGATGACTCTCACACGCGCAAAGTTCGAGCAGTTGTGTGACCACCTCGTGCAGAAGACCATCGAGCCTTGCCGTATCGCTTTGCGTGATGCAGGTCTTCAGGCTTCGCAGATTGACGAGGTTATCTTGGTGGGTGGCTCTACCCGTATCCCCGCAATCCAGAAGATTGTAGAGGAGTTCTTCGGCAAGACCCCCAACCGTTCGGTTAACCCCGATGAGGTAGTAGCCGTAGGTGCTGCTATTCAGGGTGGTGTCCTCACTGGCGAGGTTAAGGATGTCCTCTTGTTGGATGTTACTCCCCTTTCGCTCGGTATCGAGACTTTGGGTGGCGTCTTCACCAAGCTTATCGAGGCTAACACCACTATTCCTACCCGCAAGAGCGAGGTATTCTCGACTGCTGCTGACAACCAGCCTTCGGTAGAGATCAATGTATGTCAGGGTGAGCGTCCCATGGCTCGCGACAACAAGTCTATCGGTCGCTTCCACCTCGATGGCATCCCCGCAGCTCCCCGTGGCGTTCCGCAGATCGAGGTAACCTTCGATATCGATGCCAACGGTATCCTCAATGTTTCGGCAAAGGATAAGGGCACCGGCAAGGAGCAGAAGATTCGTATCGAGGCTTCGAGTGGCTTGACCGAGCAGGAGATTCAGCGTATGCGCGACGAGGCTAAGGCCAACGAGGAGAAGGATAAGGCAGAGAAGGAGCGTGTTGAGAAGATCAACGCTGCCGACTCTAATATCTTCGCAACGGAGAAGCAGCTCAAGGAGTATGGCGACAAGCTTCCTGCTGATAAGAAGGCAGCTATCGAGGATGCTCTCGGCAAGCTTAAGGAGGCACACAAGGCTCAGGATATCGCCGCTATCGACAAGGCTATCGAGACTTTGAACGCCGCTTGGCAGGCTGCATCGCAGGATATCTACGCACAGCAGCAGGCACAGCAGGCTCAGGGTCAGCCCAACGCTGGCGCAGAGCAGGGCGAGCAGAAGGCACAGCCCGAGGATGTAGAGTTCGAGGAGGTTAAGTAATACTTAACAATTAGTAATTAGCAACAAGGGCAGGCTTTCCGCTTGCCCTTGTTTAGTTTTTAGTTGTTAGTTATTAGTTGATAGTTTTTTAAGACGATAGGACAAGTAAGACGACAAGGCGAGTGGAAGTGTTATAAAAACTCTTTGGCTCTTTGCTCACTCTTTGCTCTTTGCTCTTTGAACTTTGCTCTTTGAACTTTGCTCTCTCTTTGCTCTTTGCTCTTTGCTCTCATCTTCCCTCTCGCTCCACAATATCCACTATATCGTCGCCCGTGGCGCCATTGTGGCGGAGGCTGAACTCCGAAATGGCGTACCTAAAACCCACCTTCTCGGCTATCGTGGCGATGCGTGCCGACCACTCCTCACGACCCTTGCCCTCGTCGGGAAACAACAGCACATGGCGCCCTTTGAGGTGGCGCAGTCGCTCCTCGGTAAGACCCATCATCGAGTCGGTGGCCAACCACAGATATTGCGGTAGGAGAATTGCCCCTATGTGGGCGGTTTTGTAGGCCTCGACCAACGCCACCGTGAGGTCGGGGTTTTCCTTTAATAGATGCTCGCCATAGAGGCACTGCTCCAAGCGCCAATCCTCAGGGAGTATGCCCTCGCGTTTAAGGTCGCTATGCACCCAACCTATTGAGCCATCGCCTTTTAGGCGCTTGCCCGTGGTGGGGTCGTAGGCCATAATCTTGCCCGTGCGCAGTCGCCCTTCGTAGTCGCGTTGCCAGAAGATAACACGCCCATCGTCGCTGTGCGTCATGCCGTAGAGGTCTTGCACATACTGCGTCTGCTCGATGCCAAACTTATCGACTAACCACCGCGCGTGGTCGCTCAGCCTATCGCACTTCGTAAAGAGCTCATATACCGCCTCCGAGATATAGGCGACTGGTGGAGGAGGGGGTGTTTTCATTTTCAATTTTTCAAAAACCCTATGATTTTGAAAATTTGAAAATTTATCCTCCTTTAACCAAGGGTTATCCTCAAAATATTGTCTTGGTGTATAATGATAACCGCATTTATCAAGACGATTACACTTACCTACCTTATCATTGATATATACATTATTATATGTATCAATATATTTAGTAAGCGACCACACTGAGGACATACATATCGTGTACTTCGCCCACGGTATTTCTCAAGTTGGTATCTATAATTATTATTCATACTGAGATTATTATTATCAGAGAGTTACAATGGGTTAAAATGTTTCATGAAGGATTTATATAAAACATATTAACCCATTATTAGGATTTTCAAATTTTCAAAATCATAGGGTTTTTGAAAAATTGAAAATTTAGTTTTTATTCAAAACATAGTGTACACTGCCTACACTCTTATACCCCAACTCGTCGGCTATCTGTTGCAGTGTCTTGCCCTCCTCGCGCATTGCACGGGCTGTTTTCGTTTTGTGGGTGGGGGAGTTGTTGTTAGAGTTTTAGTTTTAAGACCGTAAGACCATTAGGAAAATTTCCTATCGTCTTATCGTCTTACTTGTCCTATCGTCTTAAAAATCTCATCGCTCTCAAATGAGTTAAAATGGGTTAAAATGTTTTTTCAGTGGAAGTTTTCTAACAACTAAAAACTAACCAATTCTCCCTTCTGCTAACCAATTTTACTCTTTCGTACTCTACGATTTTGCTCTTCGGCTATTATTTACTACCTTTGAAATATTATTCACTAATACCACAAAGCTATGGGAAAGAACATTTTAAGAGTAGCAACCATAGTGTTGCTATCCGTAGCCCTATTTTCTACTCAGCAGGCTGAGGCGCAATTTCTTCAGAAGTTGGCCAAGGGCTTGGAGAAGGTAAACAACACCCTCGACAAGGTCGAAGATGGCGTCGAGGAGATTAAGAACAACCCACTGACATCTACCCTCTTCAAGAAAAAGAAGACAACGACGAAGGAGGAGCAACCCTCAAGCAATAGCACTGAGCAGAGCGCCAAGCTAAGTATGGCTGAGAGCGTAGCGGTGGCCGATGAGCCAAAGGCCTACGATGAGAGCGACTACGAGGAGGTTGAGCCACGATACCACCGCCCATATATTGGCCCGAACACCAAGTATATGATACTCAACAGCCTATACGAAGCCGTAAACCCCGTATATGAGGATATTTTTGCCATAAAAGATGGTAACTACTACTCGTTCTGGAATATAGATGGCACAAAGCTCTACGATGCCGAATGGGAGTATTGCAACGAGTATAGAGGCATAGGTAACGAGATACCGCAGTTTAACAGTGGTGTGCTCGCAGCACGCAACCGCAAACCCAACTCTACGGGACAGCAGGTGATATCGTTGCTATATGTCGATGGCTCGGTACGCGAGCTCGACCCCACTTGGAAAGAGGTAACCACCTTCCGTGATGGCCTTGCCCTCGTAACCAAGGGTAGTTACGACAAGGAGTATTTCTACATCGACATCGCGGGTAAAAAGCAGTATCCCAACCTCAAAGATGTATATGGTGGCGAGAAGAACTCTATGCGCCCATTGCGCGATGATAGGCGTGCCTTCTGTCGCCTTATATGGGGTGTTGCACGCTGGGGCTTTATCGACTCTAAGGGCAACGAGATTATCCCAACGCAGTATCTGCGTGTCGATGACTTCAGCGAGGGCTACGCTTGGGCGATAGATGCCAAGTCGCAGTTTACCTCCGAAGGCGAGCTTCTGCTTATCAACACCAAGGGTGAGGTGGTATATCGCGACACCGACATCTATGCCGATGTTACGCCCGTAAAGAATGGCCGCTTCTTCAAGCGCTCCGACGACCTTTGGACACTCTACGACACGACAGGCAAGCGCCTGAAGATGTATAGCACAGCATACCCCTTCTACGATGGCTACGCCCTTGTGGAGGCGGAGGTAGGTGGCTCATCTTCACTCTGCATCATCGACCCCAATGGCACTATCGTACGCCAAATTACGGAGTTTGACGAGAGCGACCTCAGCTCTACGGCACGCTTCTCGAAGCATGGCGTTATGCCTATCGAGATTTCGTGGGGCAACAACGCCTATATCAACTATCTTGGCGACATCGTTATGCGCCACGACCGCCAAATCTGGGCATTCACCGAGTGCGGATATGCCCTCGTTAATCTCGAAGATGATGCAATAGGCATCATAAACCTTGAGGGCGAGCTACAATGGATATTCCACACCAAGATGGCGGAGTATTGGGATCGTGGCGAGTTGCCTATAATCCCAGGTCCTAAGCCTCCAATTGACGACCCCACACCTCAGCCTTGGCCGCCTCGCGAGGTAGACAAGAATGGCCCAGCTATCGGTCCCAAGGTCGTTGTACCTACACGCTACCCCGTGAGGGTGCAGGTCGATGGCGAAGGTAGTGCGTGGGTATCTCCCGACCAGAAGGACTTCGCCTATGGCGATGTTGTGATGCTGCACACCGAGCCTGCCGAGGGCTGGAAGCTCGCCTCGGTACGCATCTATGGTGGCAACCGCACAGCACCCACCGAGGAGCTTATCCGCGTAACGGAGGAGCGCACCTACATCGTGAAGTTTATCAAGAAGGATGACGACCTACCGCCTCCGTTCGACAACGCCTACCTTGGCGAGCGTGTCTTCGAGATGGAGGAGTTCAATATGCCCGTACGCATCTATGCAGAGATAAGCACTAAGGCGGATATCTCGACACCTTACGGCGACAACACCTACGGCTTTATCGTGGCGATGTTCAACCCGCGTGAGCGCATAGTAACCCAGGAGTTTGCGGCAAACATCTTCTCTGCTCCGCTCCGCATTTCGGGCTATCACCACAACGAGACTACGGGCGAGCGCTGGTTAGTTGCCGATGGTGGCTCTATGACCTTTGGCAACCTGAAGATTACGCCCAACGATGGCTTTGCGATGCTCTGGATAAATATGATTATGTCCGTAAATGGCTACAGCTCACCACAGATAACACCGCGACACTACCGTATCGAGATGCTCGACTACAATGAGGAGACTGGCGAGTTCACCTGCGGTCGTCTGCAGACCTACTCTTCGGAGTATGGCTGGTTGGATGGTGGCGACGAGCGACTAAAGAAGAAGAGCGAAGGCTTCATGATGACCAAGCACGATTCGGGAATCCCTGCCGACTTCTTTATGGGCGCAAAGATGCGAAAATCGGAGCGCCGCACCGACATAGATTGGTATCCGCCCTTGAACTGGTACGATGACGACCAGTCGATACTCGACGGCATTGTCAATTCGATGAAGTACGAATACGGCAGCTACAAATCGGAGTACGACGAAATATTTAATTAGTTATTATCAAAAAAAGTTGTATATTTGCGACCTATAAGCAGATTTTATTTTTGTCCAACATAACTTTTAAACTATGAGAATTAAACATTTACTTTTGACAGCTATTGCACTGCCCCTTTTGTTTGTGGCGTGTAAGCAGAACGACCCCGTTGACGAGGTAAAGAACCCCACCATCGAGCTTACTGCTGGCGAGGCAACTACCGACTCACTTTCGTTTACTATCACCACCACCGAGGCTGAGAATGCCGCTTGGTTGGCTGTTAAGACCACAGAGCTTGGCTCGTTGGTTACCTCAGAGGTATTGGCGACTGGTACTGCCGTTGAGGTTAACAAGACCGTAGAGTGCAAGGCGACAAACCTTGAGGATGGCACAGAGTATACCATCGTGGCTGCTGTGAAGAACTCGAAGGGTGCCGATAAGAAGGAGATTAAGATGACCACCATCGCTGCTGACCCCGAGGCTACAGCTTTCAAGCTTAAGTCTGCTTCGGAGGTAGAGTTCGATGCCGAGGGTGGCAATGGCGAGATTGAGTATGAAGTTGTTAACCCCGTAGAGGGCACCGAGGTTGAGGCTGAGGCTGATGCCGAGTGGATTTCGGATGTCACTGTTGCCGAGAAGATTTCGTATACCGTAGCTAAGAACGAGGGTGAGGCTCGCGAGGGCAAGGTTATCGCATCGTATGGCGACCTTAAGTTCGAGGTTAAGGTGAAGCAGGCTGCAAAGAAGAACGAGGAGCCTGAGCCCGAGCCCGAGCCCGACACCGTTGAGTTTACCGCTACCGTAGCAGATATTCAGTACTATGGTACAGATTACTCTGTTGCATACAACTATCTCGTTTACCTCTCGGATGTAGGTCTTAACGAGGATGGAATTTACCAGCAGAATGGCGTTTACTATATGCTCGACCTCTATGCTGCCGACAGCGTGGAGATTAGCGAGGGTTATCTTCCCAATGGCACCTATAAAGCTGCTGAAAACTATGCTGCTGGCACATTCAGCATTGGCGACTATGGTGCAAATATTACCATGGTAGATGGCGCACCCTCTTACAACCTCTATACAGGTGGTACCGTAGTTGTTAGCGATGGCAAGATTGAGGCAACCTTCGAAATGGAGGATGGCAAGAAGCACCATGTAGTATTTGAGGGCGACCTCAAGTTTATGAATACTGGCAACGAGCCTCAGGAGCCCGCTGATGTGGTTCTCACCGCTGAGAATTGGACTTGGGGTGGCTCTTCAAGCTATGGCAACAAGTATTCTGTTTCGGGCGAGGGCTTCTCGTTGGATGTTCACTTCCCCGCTCAGTACGCTTCAGAGGCTGCTCTTGCCGAGGGCGAGTATATTTGGACCAACACCTCTTGGTGGGGCTACAACGACTTCGACAACGAGTTCACAACACGCTCATTCCTCGTTGATGGCGCATATGCTTCAATCGTAAAGGAGGGTTCGGCTGTTGTTGCCGTTGAGGGCGATGTTTACACCATCAAGCTCACCCTTAAGGCTGAGGACACTTCTTACTCGATTGAGTACAACGGCAAGCTCGCCGACAACTCACAGGGTGGTGGCGATGCAGAGCCCGTTGTATTCACCGCTTGCGAGTTTGTTGGCTACAACTCATCGTACTGGTTCTACGAGTATAAGTTCACCAACGAGGCTGGCGACAAGTTCAACCTCTGCGTTAACGACAATCAGGCTAACGAGACGATGATCTACGCTGATGACACCTTCGAGTGGATTTCAACCTCGATGTGCGGTAACCTCGGTTACTTCTCAACTCGCAATATGACCATTGGCGGCTCATCTGTTACCGCAAAATCAGGCGGTATGGTTGTTGAGACTGATGAGGCAACCAAGCATATGGATATCACCGTTACGCTCACAACAACTACTGGCGCTCAGCAGGTTCTCACCTTCTCGGGTAAGGTTGGCGACACCCTTGGTGGTGGCGAGGAGCCCGTAGAGCCCACTGCACTTGCAACCCCCACAGCGACTGCAACTGTTGCTGGCAATGTAGTGACTCTTAATTGGAATGCTGTGGATGGCGCTGCAAACTATGGCGTAACCCTCAATGGCGATGAGACCAAGACAGAGAACACCTCTATTGAGTTCACCCTTGACTATGCTACGGATTACACCTTCACCGTTGTTGCTTACCCCGCAGATAACGCTGCACACACCGCTTCGGCAGCTGCTACCGTAACAGCAACCACCGAGGCAGACCCCAACGAGGGTGGTAACGAAGGTGGCAACGAGGGTGGCGATACCGCAAGCTTCGAGAACTGGGTATTCACTGCAAGTGCAAGCTCGTTCTCAGCTAACAGCACACTCACATTCACCGATGGCTCGCACACCGTAACTTGCAAGTTCAACACTATTGCCGAGTATATCTACGCAGGTGACACTGATGGTTACTCATATGCCTACGACTTTACAGTAAATGGCGTGGCTGTAGATATTGCGAAGGTATCGGGCACTATCCGCCTCAGCTTCTCGGACTACAAGATGACTCTCGACCTCGTTATCGACGGCGTTAAGTACACTGGTACTTCGACAAATGCCGTAGCATAACATATCTTAAAACAGACACGGTAAGAGCTAACCTTTTCGGGGTTGGCTCTTATTTTTTTGTGCCAATAGCTTGTAAAAAGCGACAAAAAATATAATTTTGTTAGTGTGAATACCCCAAAATTTAAACAGATAAACATATAACAATGAGAATCAAAGAGTTAATAACAACACTAACAATTGTAGCATTGCTATCTGTTGGGTGCGATAACGAGCCTAAGCCCGAAAATCCCACCCCCGATAAGCCTACTCCCGAGCAGCCCACACCCGAGGAGGGCATCGCTTTCGAGGCACTCTACTTCGATGGCGAGTACTATGGCGACTACTACGATACGGGACTTCACAACTGGACATTTGCTCTCTGGCCCTTGGACCGCGTGGGCGACCATATCCAGTTCGATATTATGACCGATAGTGCCGAGGATTTCTTGGGTACATACTCCGTGGGGGATGCCTCTACCCCTTACAGTTTCTTAAGTGGTTATATTGATGGCGAGGATAGCGTAGGCTATCTTCTCGGCTCGTGGTACTACACCGACGATGGCATTACGATGGCGCCATTCGTAAGCGGAACGCTGAATATCGAGGATGGCGGAAGTGGCAAAATCAGCGTTCGTTTCGATGTCAAGGACGACCGCGACAATGCGCTATATGGCCGTTGGGTAGGCTACGCAACAGAGATTGAGTAGCAAAAAAATCAAGAAGTTTAGGTATATAATTTGGTATTTTAAATAAATTATCCTAAATTTGTCTTTGTGCTTCAGTTAAAACCGAGCAGAACAAACATTAACTAAATACAATCATTATGAAAAAACTTTTCTATCTATTGCTTGCATTGCCATTGGTATTTGCAGCGTGTGAGCCCGACACTCCCGAGCAGAAAGTGGAGAAGGAGGCTGTTTTGACTCTTACATCGGAGGCTACGATGAATTTCGGTGCCGAGGGTGGCGAGGGTGTTATCACCTTTACAGCCGAACTTAAGGAGGTTACTCGTTATGAGCCCGTTCCCGTGCCCGTTGTTGAGGCAGCTTGTGAGGCTGATTGGGTAACCGACCTTACCGTTGACGAGAATATCACCTTCACCGTTTTGGCTAACGAGGCTGAGGCTCGCGAGACTAAGGTTTTTGTTAGCTACGGCGACAAGTCGTTCGAGGTAGTCGTTAAGCAGGCTGCCAAGGAGCAGAACGAGGAGCCCGAGCCCGACACTATTAATATTGATGCATCGTATCTCGATGGCGAGTACTACGGCGACGAGTACAGCCCTGGCGTAGGCAACTACTTCGTATATCTTTCTGACCTCGGCTTCTCGGAGGATGGTTACGCATACCCCGGTGGCACTTACTTCCGTCTTGACCTCTATGGTCCATTGTTCGAGGGTGAGGGCGATGTGACTCTTCCCGTGGGCACCTATAACTTTGATGCTGACGACACTATGGCAGTGTGGACCATCAGCAACTATTACTCATCGCTTATTATGTTCGACGATGCTGGTAATCCCGTAGGTGGTGATTCAGGTATTCCCTACTCAGAGGCGACTTTGGTTGTTACCGAGAGTGGCGCAACACTTAACGCTACAATCGATGGCAAGAAGTATGTAGTGACATTCGAGGGCACAGCCAACATCTACGATGCACGCGAACCCGAGATTGAGGCTACTGAGTTCACCGCAAACTATGCTTATGCATACTACTATGGCGACGAGTACGCTGAAGGTACAGCAGACAACTTCTTCTTCTTCCTCTCAGACCTCGGTCTAGATTCTGATGGTTACGAGGTTGCAAACGGCAAGTACTACCGCTTCGACATCTACACCGACATCATTGACACCACTAATGGCATCACTTTGCCCGACGGCACCTACGAGATCGACTTGGAGGATAGCTGCGCACCTGGCACCTTCGGTTTCAGCTATTCGGCTTACTACGCTATCGATGAGTCTGGCTACGACTATGCCGAGGTTATCTATATGTACGATGGTTACCTTGTAAAGGAGGGTAACGAGGTATATGCCGAGGTATTGCTCAACAACGCTGTTCACACCATCTCATTCACTGGTGATATCACCATCTACGATAGTCGTGATCCCGAGGAGGATCCCGATACTCCCGTAGACCCTGAGGATCCCGAGGACCCCGAGGACCCCACTCCTGGTGAGGGCGTTTCAACTCTAACAGGCGATCTTGAACTCAACATTCCTAACGCATCATACGCTTTGGAGTACTACGGTGACTACTACGGTGGCAACACTGATAACTGGGTATTCTACATATATGAGGATGCCGAGACCTACAACGGCGCATTTATTATGCTTGATTTCTTGAGCGACTACTACGCCGATGATATCGCTGCAACATATACCCCTACATCAGCTTCTGGTCCATACAACATCAACACCTACTTCACAGGTTATATTGATGGCGAGGATATGTGGGGCTGCTGGTATGTAGACATGGTTGATGGCGACATGGGTAAGGCCATTGCACCTATCGCCGATGGCGACATTAAGATTGAGTTGGCAAATGTTGATGGCGATGATGTTTACACTATCACTTTGGACTGCGTAGACGATGCTGGCAACAAGATTACTGGCACTATCGTTGCTAATCCTATTGACTACTCTGCAATGGCTCTCTCGGCAACTCCTAAGGCTAAGCCTGCAAAGCGCGTTGCAAATGTCGAGAAGGTTCGTCTTGAGGCGAAGGTTAACACTCCCGCAAAGAGCAAGACTCTCTCGGTTCGCTAATCGCACTATATAATATTAGGTATTAGGGCTGACCTTCATGGTCGGCCCTAATTCGCTTGAGAGAAAAGCGAGAAGAGAAATATATAGTATTCAATAAAGCTTAATTAAATCCTATTCAGACCTATCTACTGTGCCTTTTTGCTCTTTCCCCTTTTTTTAATTATCTTTGCACCGAAATTGTAGAAAAAACTTATTTACTAATTTATAGAACATACCCAGGTAGGTTCTACAAATTAGGTCGAGTTGATTTTGAAGAGTATTTCGAGGCTTTTTCTCATCTCTTCCGAGGGCGCAATGCGGGCATTGTAACTGAGGAAAAATTAGAAAGAGACCGAAATAAATTCAAAAGCAACCGAAATAGAATCTATCAACAGATAAAAACTTATTTACTAATTTATAGAACATACCTTACTATGGCAGGTAGTAACTTTGTAGACTATGTAAAGATTTTTGCACGCTCGGGACACGGTGGCGGTGGTTCGTGCCACTTCCGTCGCGAGAAGTTTGTTGCCTTCGGTGGCCCCGATGGTGGCGATGGCGGCAAGGGCGGTAGCATCATCTTGCAGGGCGACAGCCAGTACTGGACACTTATCCACCCCACCTTAAGTATAAGCGCCACCAGTTTGCCGAGGATGGCGAGAATGGCCACGGCGCACGCTCTACGGGTGCCGATGCCAAGGATATCATCATCCCCGTGCCTCTGGGTACGGTTGCTAAGCAGGTCTTCACCGACGAGGAGACTGGCGAGAGCTATACCGAGGTTGTCGGCGAGGTTACCGAGCACGGCGAACAGCTCGTTCTGCTCAAAGGTGGTCGTGGCGGTCTTGGTAACTGGCACTTCCGCACAGCTACCAACCAAACACCACGCTATGCACAGCCTGGCGAGGAGGGTAAGGAGGGCGCCTTTATCCTTGAGCTTAAGGTACTTGCCGATGTAGGTCTTGTGGGCTTCCCCAATGCAGGTAAGTCTACTCTGTTGTCGGTGGTCTCGGCCGCCAAGCCCAAGATTGCCAACTACGCCTTCACTACCTTGGAGCCCAATCTCGGCATCGTCTCGGTGCGTGATGACCACTCGTTCGTTATGGCAGATATCCCCGGTATTATCGAGGGCGCTCACGAGGGCAAGGGTCTCGGTACTCGCTTCCTAAGACATATCGAGCGTAACTCGGTACTGCTCTTTATGGTGCCCGCCGATAGCGATGATATTGCTGCCGACTATGAGGTGTTGCTCGGCGAGCTTACGCAGTACAACCCCGAGTTGCTCGACAAACGCCGTCTGCTCGCTATCACCAAGTGCGATATGCTCGACGACGAGCTGATGGCTGAGATGAAGTCGCATCTACCCGAGGGCATCGAGTCGATATTTATCTCGTCGGTGGCAAATATGAATATCACACAGCTTAAGGATATGCTTTGGCGCGCCTTGCAGGAGTAACCTATGCGCAATATTAAATATAGGTATCGATAGGCAAACGGAGAAAATTGAGCAATTTTTAAATTTTTTTAGACTTTTAGCTCCAAAAAATTTGCAGATTCAAAAAAAAGGAGTACTTTTGTGCACTCTTTCATAGGAGTAAAGGTTTAAGGTTATTGCTGTTGTAGCTCAGTGGTAGAGCACTTCCTTGGTAAGGAAGAGGTCACGAGTTCAAGCCTCGTCAACAGCTCAAAGAATTAAAAGCAAGTGCCACCGTAAGGTGGCATTTGTCGTTTATATATACTGCTATGCTTGCATAAAGCAGTATATATAAACGGCAAATTACCGCATAGCGGCTTGCTTTTAATTCTTTGATAGCGCCCCCGCGGCAGCGGTGAGGCAAGCCGAGCGTAGCGAAGGCAAGTCTCGTCAACAGCTTAAAATACATATCAAAAAATCTATCAAATCTTTTGATTTTCAATAAATTATTACTATATTTGTAGTACATTGGGAGGTATGTGTTTGCGCTGCCCACGGGTGTCGCGCGATGGGGAGTGGTGTCGTCACACGACGGGGAGTGACACGGTCGTTGCGCGATGTAGGTGGGAGTAGCATAATCATCGCACGATGGGGACAAACATCGGTTGTGCGTAGCGCAGGCAAGTCTCTGGCAAACCTCTTCCTTACCAAGGAAGTGGTCAGAGGAGCGGAGGGTCAGAGAGGCAAAAGCATCATACCGCCGAGAGGCATAATCTGCAAATAATCACAAATTTTCGGAAATATTTTGTGGCAAAGTTTGCGGGTTAGGAAAAAAGTGTTACCT